>TARA_R110000737_G_scaffold142599_1_pt1 | contig 41918 bp, 40 predicted proteins | sample TARA_R110000737 | Tara Oceans TARA_R110000737 (sample SAMEA4398027) | marine metagenome | biome: Polar Biome; feature: [SRF] surface water layer (ENVO:00010504); material: water (ENVO:00002006), including particulate matter (ENVO:01000060) such as... | depth 5 m | reverse complement strand
TTGATGGAGATGAGGGATTAGGTTGGTTATTGAAAGCATTACCAATTGTAATGTCAAAAAGATTCGCTCTCAGTTCACACACACAGTATGCTGAAACATATGGTACTCCAATGATTGTTGGAAAGACTACTGATGACTCATACGAAGAAAAAAAGGCATTGGCAAACGAAATCGCTAATGCAAGAGATACTAGAGTTATTGTAACTGGATTGGAGGATGATATCACATTCCTTAACCAGATTTCAAATGATACAAATAAGATTTATACTGAGTTAGTTCGTCTTACAAATGATGAAATGACAATGTTGATCCTTGGACAATCAGCAACTACAGAAAGCCAAGCGTATGCAGGCAGTGCTGAAATCCAATATAGAGTAATGGTTGATAGAGTTGAGGCGATTAGAGAATTCGTTCAAAACAACGTCAACGAAGAATTAATGTGGAGATTAAGAGAAAAGGGATTAAAAATTCCTGTGGATGCAACATTCCAGTATTCAAACGTTCTTGAAATGTCTCCAGATGCTAAGAAAGATTTATTTGAAGTGTTATTGGGTTCATATGAAGTTGATGCTGAAGAGATCGAAAAAACATTCGGTGTTAAAGTTGGAAGACAAATCCTTGAAGAGAGTAATGATCAACTTCTTACATTTGGTGAGGAGACTGTTAAGGAGAGAGGAAATCCAGATAAGAAGATTTCAAAAGATCCAGAGCAAGCATTAAAGGATGCTAAAGGTGTTCAAAAAAAGAAGAAGAAAGCAAAAGAAGTACAGGAGGCACAAAAGAGTGGGATTATTACTGAAAGCCACTTAAGAAGCTTTGTGGCAGAAGAAAATAACTTCTTCGATACAGTCGCAGGATGTGATTTGGATACTCAAGCTTCCGATATGGAGAAAGCATTGAGAAAATTGAACTCTAAGGAGCTTTCTAAGGTTGACTTGATAAATGATATCACTGAAACATATAAAGGTTACCATAGTCACGGAATCGATGTAGTAGCATCATTAGATAATGACTTTGAAAAGTTCTCTGCAGTGTTGCAGGAATTATTGCCAAGAATCTTTGCAGGTGACAACATAACTACTTCAGAGGAATTAACTCAAGTGCAGTATGATATTGCAAAAGAGATGTTCCAATCCACATATGGATATGAGGTTGATTCTAACGTTAAGACTTCAGAGGAAGCAGCGTGGTTAAAGCGTGTTAAGGACTTCTTAGCAACTTTTGCGGCAGTTAAACAACATCAACTATTAGTAATCATTAATGAGCTTGCAGCTACGCATAGTGGAGATTATCAACTATTCTTCGATGAAGCATTAAAGGCAAATAGATTATTCAATCAAACATACCATAAGGTAGAGTTTGAAGCATTTGAAGTTGGGTACGCATTCTCTAAGGTGTGGAGAGCAGTTAGTTCTGATCAAAACATATTGGAGTACGGAACACAGAATGATGTCCATGTTAGACCAAAGCATACAGCACTTCAAGGTGTTAAGATGAGAAAGGCAGATTGGGCTAAGTCAACATTCCTTCCACCTTGGGAGTATGGATGTAGATGTTTCTTGTTCGACACCGGTTCTACTAATGGTCAACAATTAACAAACTCACGCAAGTTACCGAGTGAGAATCAAGTTCCTGCAGAGTTTAGAACAAATGTTGGTGAGTCTGGAATGATCTTTACAAGAGAGCACCCTTACTACAAAAACATCTCTCAGTCAGATGCTTTGAAAATTAGACAACAAATAGAAAGATTGTAATGGCGAATTTCACACCAAAACAATTTATAAAACATATTCGCTCAATAGCCAATTCATTTATCGCAGATGCAAACGATGCACTAATAGATGCGGCAATTGCAGCAGAAGACCATTTTGATGAATCCTTCGATAACGAGGGGTTCAATGATGGTGGGCACGTTGAAGGTTGGACACCAAATGCACCCTCAACAATAGAGGGAAAGGGTCACGACACGATACTAAAGAATACTGGTAAACTTAGGAGATCAAGAAGAAAGAGGATAATGCCACCATCAAATGGGGGTAGGATAGCAAGAATATCATACGACAGACCTTATGCGAGATTACAGAATAGGGGTGGTAAAAATGATCAAGGATATAGTGTTCCGGCAAGAAAGTTTATTGGAACATCAAGGGTTTTGAATGGTAGAATTCGAAGTATATTGAGAAATAGAATAAATCGATTATTTAATAAGAATTTTGCAATAGGTAGATAGATATGGTAAAAAAATCAAATATAAGGGCTGTGTTCGACAATATATCGGATAAGCTTAAGGCTTTAACGAATGATAGGGGTGAAAGGGTATTTAAGACCGTTGACCTTAATAGAGGGCAGATGCAACAACTAAAGGGGTTCGAGAATATTGGACAACTAATTGTATTTCCTGCAGTATTCTTTAAGCCAGAAGAAATAAGAAACATTCCCAGACCAAATAACATTTATGTTACTGAGATGAGAATAAGGATATATGTGGTAACAAGTAATCTTGTGTATTCAGATCCACTAGATATTTTCGATTTGCCAGAGTTGGTTGATAGAACAATGTTAAATAGTAAATGGGATACTGTAAATCTAACCTCAATATTTAAGGGGTTTGATGTAATGCCGGAAACATTTGACAATAATCAAATATATGAATTGAATTATTGGGTTAAGTTTTGGAACGTTAATGCATATAGGTACGCTGATTATGTTGATGCAAATGATCCGAAAATCAATCCAGAGGCTCCAATTGAATTGGATCTTGATGTTGAAATCAACGATAATCTGCCATATCCAGAGGAATAAATAAGTATTTTGGTCTATTTTAAAGTTTTTTTTATTATAGACCAAACTTTTTTTATAACAATACCTATATTCATCTATCAAACAAATAGTATGAAGGAAAAAACATTAAATCTTAATTATGTCGCTGAAACCAATGTTGGTGGAAGATCTGTAATTGAGCTATTTAGTGGACTCGACCAAAAAGGTGAAGTTTCTGATAAATTTGTTTCTGATTTCAAATACCTTGAATCAATTTCTTCTGAGATTGAGATCAAAATTAATTCTTCTGGAGGATCGGTGATGAGTGGTTTAAATATTGTTTCGGCAATACTTGATTGCCAAATCCCTACCACTACAAGAATTGTTGGTGTGGCTGCTTCAATGGCATCCGTAATTGCACTCGCTGCTGATAAAACAGTGATGGCTGATTATGCTTTGTTAATGTGGCACAATCCTTACTCTCCTACTGGAGATGCTGAGAACGACCAACTAACAGCTTTCTCTGGAATGCTTAAAACAATCTATAAAAACAGACTCGGTAAAAACGATGATGAGATTGAAGCTTTTATGAGTGGCGATGAAGGTAAGGATGGAACTTGGTTCAATGCTTCTAAAGCAATGGAGTTTGGTTTGATTTCTGGAATTGAAGAAACAGGTATTCAAAAATCACTTGAGGAGAATCTTTCAGTATTAACGGAAACGATTACTGCTGATGAGATTGTAAGTGAGTTACATTTAATAGCTGCAGAGCTTGTAGTTAATACAAAAGAAAAACAGGATGACACAGAGTTGGAAGCTGCTGTAGTTGTTGTTGAAAATGAGAGTGCATCCGTAACTAAAAACAAAAAGAATATGTCAACAGTATCGTTGGAAAACATTTCTGCATCGTTAAATATCGAGAACGCAGATTTGGAAGCAATTAATGCTAAAGTAAAAGACATCGTTGCATCAAACAAATCTTTGGAAGGAAGGGTTGCAAAAACTAACGAAAAATTAGTTGCAGCAACTACTACAATTTCTGAAAAAGATGTTGAGATCGCTTCTGTATCTGCAGAGTTGGAAACAGCTAATGTAGTAAAATTAGAAGCTGAAGCAAAGGTGGATGGACTTGTAGCAGAGATCGAAGTATTTAAGGCTGAGAAAGCTGAAGCTCACACATTAGTAATCACTGATTTAGTAAACGAAGCTGCTGATGCAGGTAAAATTACTACTGAAATGAAAGAACATTGGACTGGCTTATTAGTGGCATCGTTTGATTTTGCTAAAGAAGCTCTTGCAGGTTTAACTTCAAGTGAAGCAAAAAAGGTTAAACTTTCAGACCGTGTAGCACCAGTTGTTGCAGAAGTAGAAGAGGAAGATGCGAAAGACGTAGCTCCAAAAGCAGTTTTTGTTTCTATGGAAGCGAAATTAGCTGAAATTAAAGCAAATAATAAAAAAGGATAATAGTATGTCAGTAGCAATAACAAGTTCATACTCTGGTGAGGTCTTAGAGAATTTCATCGTAGAGGCAGCAACCGGTAATGACACCGTTGATTTAGGATCAATTAAAGTTCAAACAGGTATTCAGCACGAATACACACTGCCAACAATTAAGGTGAGTGGAATCATTCAAGATAGAAAAGCAACTCCAGAAGATGCGGATTCTCTTGGTACTTTTACAGTAGGTGAAAGAAAATTGGCACCTAAAGACTTTATGGTGTACACTAAATTTAATCCTCGTGATTTTGAGAGTTTCTGGAGACACGGACAGCCAACTGGAAACTTAGTTTTTAGAAAGCTTGATGCAGCAGTTCAAGTTGCAATGGTTTCAGAATTGATGAAAGAACTAAATAACTATTTAGGGACAGCAATCTGGCACGGTGTTAAAACTGTTACTGGTGTCTTAACAACAGTTACTCCTACGGATGGTGTTGAATTAGGTTCTGGAGCATATAATAAATTTGATGGTCTATTACCACGTATCTTAGAAGATTTTAGAGATGGTGCAGCAGGAGCAAAACCAATTAAATCTGGAGCAACGGAGATTGATGATACAACTAAAATCTTAGTGGCACTTAATGATGTATTTGATGCAATTCCAAAGGCAATTAGACGTTCTAAAGACTTAAAAATTCTTTTAGACTTATCTTTATTTGATCTTTATGATCAAGCATTAATTGAATCTAACTTTAAGCACGCCAACTACACAAATACAAACGTTGAGCGTTTTAGAGGAATTGAGATTGTACCAACAAACGGTGTTCCGGCTTCTACTATCGTAGCAGGTATCGCAAGTACAGGTGTTAATTCTAACTTATGGTTGGGTATCGATTATGTAAATGATGCTCAAGTTCTTCAAGTAGAAAAATTACAAGCTAACTCTGAAGAGTATTTCTTTAAGATGTTAATTAAAGCGGATACAGTGGTTGCAAAACCTGCTGAATTGGTTTTCCATACACCTTATCTATTAACAGTATAAGACTTAGCAAACAATAACCAAAAGGGGTGGGTGTTCTATCCTCCCCTTTTTTTATAAATAAAATTTCAAAACATAAATAAGATATAAATGGCAACAAGTAAAATTAAATTTACGGTATCCGATGGTAATCTATTTTCTGCAATCGCAGGAGCAGATCACGTATCATCTCTTGTGTTTGACGTAACTACTACTCCGGATGGCGGTGGTGCAATTGACGTAGATGGTGAAGTTCATCAAATATTCTCCTTAAAGCAAGCTCAAGACGAAGGTATTGATGAAACTTATGAGGGAGGAGTTGTTGAGAAACACATCTCAGACTTTTTTGCAGTTAATCCTAATGGAGAATTGTATGTTGGTTTAGCTGATATGTCAACAGACTTTACTCACTTATCAACTGTTCAAACAGTGGCTCAAGGAAGAATTCGTCAACAAGGAGTTTACACAAAGCAAGAATTGTTTATTACAGGTACACCTTACACGGTGGATCACGTAGCAGCAATCAATGCAATCGCACAAGCGGATGCAGACAATAACAAACCTTATTCAGTTATTTTACACGCTTCAGTAGCGACTGTAAATTCATTGGATACTGATTACGCACAAATTCCAACTGCAATAGGAGCAAGTAAAAGAGTATCCTTAACAATTGGTCAAGATAACAGTGCAGAAACAAAAGCAATTCAAGATGCTCTTCCTAATAAGGCGAGTGTTGGTGCTGTTGGTGCATTGATCGGAGCAGCTTCATTAGCAAATGTTCATGAGTCTATCGGATGGGTCTCTAAATTCGACATATCTTCAGTTATTACAACCATTGCCCTTGGGTTTGGTGGAGTTGTTTCTGATATTGATGACAATACTCCTTATGAGTCTTTAGATGATTCTCAATTGGATACATTAGATGAATATGGATATATTTTCCCACACAAATACACTGATTTCGCAGGTACTTTCGCAAGTTCTGACGTAACATTGTCAAGTGGAGATTATAGAACATTGTCTCGTAATAGAGCAGCAGATAAATCTCGCAGAAATGTTAGAGTTTCATTATTACCAACTCTTCAGCAACCACTATATGTTAACGCAACAACTGGACAAGTTTCTGCAGGTACTATTGGTCAATTCAAATCAATCGTTCACACACAACTTGCTTTCATGCAAGCAAATGGTGAGATTTCTGGATTCTCAATTACAATAGATCCGGCACAAGATATCTTGTCAACAGATACTTTTAAGGTTAGCTATAGACTGGTTCCAGTTGGAACTAATAAGCAAATCGAAGTTGAACTTGGATTAGCGACACAAATTTAATGGATGGGCGAAAGCCCTTCCTTTTTAATAAATTATTAACTTAAAAGAAAAAAGATATGGAGCCAATGATTAACGGCACAGCTTACAGTTGGTCGCAAATTGAGATCAGATTCAACAACATCGTTCAACCGTTGTCTGGAGTTTCTGCAATCGAATATATGGATACGCAAAAAGCGGAATTCAACAATGGTGCAAATAATATGCCAGTCTCAAGGGGATTTGGGAATGTTGTAGCATCTGGGTCAATTACCCTACATATGGATGATGTGGAGCAAATTAGAGCAGCTATTCCTTCTGGAAGAATGCAAGACCTTGGACAGTTTGATGTAATTGTAACTTTCGAACACCCAGATTCGGGTAAGAATGTTGTACATACAGTCAAAAATTGTTACATTAATGAGAATGGTAATTCAGTGTCACAAGATGATACGCTTATCGAAAAATCTTACCCTTTAAATCCTTCGCATATTTTCTGGACTGAAAATTTACTTATTGGACTTGGTAAACAAATATAATTATTTTCCTATAATTATCATTAAAATGGTGGTGGCGTTTGTGGCGTTTGCTCCCACCTTTTTTTTTGATTAAAATACCTATATTCATTTAGTAAAGAATGTTAATTATTAAATAGGAAAATTATGAGTAAGCAAGAAGAAAAAGAATCTAAAGTTGAAGTTAAAGTTGAAGTTATTGTGACTGAAGAGGAACAAGCTGTAATTGATGCATTAGTTGCATCAGAGGAGGCGGCTTCAAGAATTAAGAAAAAATATGCATCTGATGACAGTAAAAATGTCAAGAAGATATTTCATATAGAGGTGCGAGATGAAGATGATGATAGTGATGGTAATCCGGTTTGGGTTGGTGCTTATTTTGGTAAGCCTACATTAAAACTATTCTCTCAGTTCTCAAAAAACGCTCAAAAGGACAGAATCAACGCATTGAAAGTATTGCTTATGAATCTGTATTTAGAAGGAGATCGAAGAATACTTGATGATGATGATTATTTCTTGGCTGCTATGGGGCAGATTGAGGGTATCGTTAATGTTCAAGAGTCGAGAATAAAAAAGTATTAGATGATTCAGTCGTAGGGAGACATGATGTGATGAGGCAATATTCTGCAATGATTAGATATTGCTTCCCTCACATAAACCCCAACGACATTGAAGATGAGGCTGAATTTGCAGAGTTAGCAAATGATGCTGACTGGATTATCAAAAATGTAATACATCCTCAAAGTAGCGATCCACCTCAACCCAAACCAAGTAATAATGATAAAATAAGAACAATGTAATATGGGTGATTCGGTAAGTTTCGACATACTATTTAAGACAAGTTCAGCAGAGGCAGATTTAAAAAAGTTTGCTACAACTGTTGATAGGATTATAGGTGGTGTGGAGAAAAAATTTAGTAAATTGGATACAGTTACTACACGATTAGTTAAAAATATGCGTGTGTTAGGTAACAATAAGTTCACTGGATTTAATAAAGGTCTTCAGTCTGCTAACAAGCAAATGTCTATGTTGGAGAAGAAGATGCGTAAATTAAACTCTATGTCTGGAGGCGGTGGCAAAGGCGGTGGCAAAGGTGGTGGCGGTGGAAATCGCTTCGTGTCTGGAGCTATGGGTCTTATGGGTGGTGTAGGTATATATGGCTTAATGGGCATGATAGGTGGAATTCCGAAAGCAGGTATGGAGTTTGAATCCAAGATGACAGACATTAAGGGTATTCTAAATATAACTGGTGATGCTTATAATAAGCTTGGCAGTAAGATTAAGGCGGTTGGTAAGGATTCAGCATTCACTATTACTCAAATGGCAGGTGCAGCTAAGTACATGGCTATGGCAGGTATGAAGGGTGATGCTATTGGTGGTTCATTGAAGTCTGTATCAAACCTAGCAATGGTTGGTGGAATGGATGTTGATAGTTCAGCAGATATTATGACCAACATTATGACATCTATGGGAATTGATCCAAGTAAATCTGGTCAATCAAGTGCGGTTGCTGATGTTATAACTGGTGTTATGACTAAGACAAACGTTGGAATACAAGAAATTGGTCAATCAATGGCTTATGTCGGGGGAATAGCTTCTCAGACTGGTCAGAGTATGACAGACACGGCAGTTGCAATTGGTATCCTTGGTGATGCAGGTATTAAAGGCTCTCGTGCAGGTACGAATATGAGACAGATGTTCTTGAAGTTGGCAGCACCAACAGCAAAGGCATCCAAAATGATGGAAGCATTAAAGGTAAGCGTTTATGAAATAGGTCAAGATGGTCACAGAAAATTAAAGCCAATTGGAGATTTATTGGATGAGTTCAATAAGTCTGGGGCAGGTATCACAGAATTCAAGGAAATTTTTGGTGTACGTGGTGGAGCAGCGTTTTCAGCATTAGCAGCAAAAGCAACTAAGTATAAAAATGTACTTAAAGAAATAAATGAGAATGGTGGGGGGTTATCTGATAAGTTGGCGGCAGCAAAAATGGCAACAACTGCAGGTAAAACATTAGTTATGCAAACCAGCTGGGACAACTTATCTATTACGTTAATGGAGAAAGTTGCACCGGCATACAACTATGTGTTGGATGGAATGACAAAACTTTTCGAAAAATTAAATAACAATGAAGCTTTCTTAGAAAAGGTTGAGAGTGCAGCAAACTTCTTAGCGGTTTCCTTTAGAAAGGCTTATGAGGTGGGAAAATTTTTATTCAATCTCGTATTAGATAATTGGTCTAGTATCGTCTTAGCTTTATCTACTATAGGGTTGGCTATGACAGGTCTTGCTTTGAAATCAACACTATTATCTCTAGCCAATCCATTTGCTTTATGGGTAGCTTCAGCAACAGCATTAGTTGTTATATTAGATCAAGTAAGTAAGCGTTCAACTGGATCTGAAGAGAGATCTGATAGATTAGATCAGATGGGTAGACAGGGTAAGAATCTATGGAATCTATACGCAAACACACCTATGGATCAGATAGGTACTCCTGCTTGGAAGAAAAAGAAGGATGAAGCTATTAGATTACTTAAAAATGCTGACAATAAGGAGGGTGATGCTTTCTATAGAGATATGGCAGGTGAGTCTGGTAGATTTTCAAAAGGGGATAAGGATGGAAACTACCCAAGTCCATACAAAAATGATAAATCAACAACTGGGAAGTTACTTGAGCAAATAAGAAAGGCTACAAAAGACATGATTGCACCAAAGGGTGGAGACTTAGATAAGCTTTTAACTAAGCTTGCAAAAATAGAGTCAACAACAAAGGTTAATTTAGGTGGACTTATTACCGGAACCGAAACCAAAGAAGGTGATAACATAGGAACATTATCCAGTCCATTAACTTCAGTAGCGAACCAAATGAGTCGTTCTGTCGTAGTAACTATGGAAGCTTTAATGAAGGTTGAAAATCAATATATTGGAACAAGTGGTGGCGAATTATCTACTGATGATATTCAGACTCAGTTAGCTGAGGCTCTGATACATATCGTAAGAGATACAGAACTAGGCTTATCAAATTAAAATAATTAGGGTAGTGTTTTATACACTTGCCCTTTTTTTTGGTATTAGTAGTATATGTTAACTTGAGAGCTATGAGTAGATTTATTTGGACTGACGAACTAATACATAATGATTCGATAAAATATAAAACAAGAAAGGAATGGAACTAAGAGATGTAATAGGTGTTGAACCACCACGTAGCAAGTAAAAAATCTTACACTAAAAACATTAAACTAGAACCTCTAAAGGGTTCTGTTGGTGCATATAATGCTTCATTTAGACTAGGTATATATGAGGAGGTGTGTCTTCATATGAAAAGTGGTAGGGGGAAATATACATTGGAGTCTTGTACTATTGATGCACTAAAATGTTCATCAAGAAAAGAATTTAGTACACTATTTTCTGGATCGTATGAAGCATCAAATCGAAATGGGTGGATGGATAACATATGTTCACACATGAAGTCAAGATTTACATTTTGGACTAAGGATATGTGTGCAACGGAGGCACTAAAATATTCAAGTAGAAGTCAGTTTTGGAGAGAGGGTGTGAACGCATATAATTCTGCAAATAGGTATGGTTGGATTGACGAAATATGCTCTCATATGAAAGACATTAGTGGAGGTGTGGGATCATATACAATTAAGGCTGCTGAGAGAAATAGGATTGAGTGGCTTAACAATAAGTGTGAAGTCTACCTTGTTAGATTATCTGGAAATGGTGAAACCTTCTATAAAGTTGGAATTGCCACAAACGGAATAATTCACAGATTTCCAAAAAGTAAGAGGGGTGGATATAGTATTGAGATTGTGGATTCAATCAATACAAATTGGTACGATGCAACATATATTGAGAAAAGAAACTTAAATAGATTTGAGCCATATTCACCAAAAGTAAAAATATCTGGATTTAAAGAGTGCTTTCAGTCAACAGAGGGAGATTTAAAGCTAAGTGTGTAGGTGGACATTAAAATATAATTAATAGCTATGGATTAACTTCACCTTACGAAGTTGGTTGGTGGTAAGCCTCTGGGAGAAATCTTAGAGGCTTTCTTTTTGCCTAAAAATACCTATATTCATCATATGGAAATCTATATGTGTTGAGAGGAAACTCACAAATTGAAGACCTACTAGCACACATATTATAAAATTAGAAAAATACAAGTTATGGCAAACTATGATGTAAAGAAAATGGAGGCTCTACAAACCTCATCAAGTATATTAACAGCAGCACCAAAAGCTGCAATTCTTAGAGCACCGGCAGCACTTGTGGGAACTGGGAAAGATTTATTAACAGGTGCTGAACCAGTTCCTAGAAATATAGGGGAGGCAATTCAACTATTTAATGAGTCGATATTTGGTAAGCCGAATGATGAATTTTTCTATCGCTCTCAATACGGAATGCCAATCTATTCATATTTATTGATCAAAGGTGCAGAAGCTACACCGGCACAGACAAGATCGCAATTAAGTACACTTTCATCATATCGTGTAAAATATACGAATCCAGAGGGGCAGGATTATACACCAAATACTTGGGAAGTTCAAAATCCAGATTTGACAGTTTCAGAACGATCATTTCCTGCAATTTTTATGGACTCTGCAATAATGACTATAGATAAAAAGAAAAATATTGTAAAGACAAGAGTTGTCAATAGAGACTCAACAAGAAAGGAGTATATTTCAAGTGGAGACTACACAGTTAAGCTTTCTGGAGTATTTACAACTGACAATGATTCTATCTATCCAGTATCGGATGTAGATGCACTTATTAGAGCTTGTGAGGCTCCAATTCCATTAGATGTTATATCACCTTATTTATTTAGATTTGGTATCACCAAGCTCGTTGTAGACAGCTTCTCATTTCCACAAGAAAGGGGTAGTTATGCATCGCAGAAATTCTCAATAAATTTTACCTCTCACAACTCAGCATATTCAGAGATTGGAGCAGAGTTATTAAATGAAAATCAGAAGAAGCATATTATTCAAAAAGGCTTAGATTCTATTGGTAATCTCCAATCAACAGTTAATTCACAAATTGAAAACTTCTTCACATCAAACCCATTTTAAATTTAAAATATGTCAAAAGGACAACAGGGATTTAATCAACTGACCGGCTTCATTGAAGTATATCCCCCAGATACAACGTTTCTAAACACACTTCCTTGGAAGGTGCTTGTTACAAACTCAGACAACTCCATATCATACGACTTAAATAATGGGGCGAGTAATCCCCCAACAATCGAAAGATTGGATGCGATAAATGACGTAAAGATTAAGTCGTCCTTTAAGACACTAACCGATACTTGTGAAATTATAGTTCCAAGATTTGAGCAGTGGATTATGAAAGATGATAGAAATCTAAACAACTACTCTATATTTGATCCATCTGCAGAAGCTGAAAACTTAGTTTTTGGTGTTGGAAATGTAGTAAGGGTATTTATTGGATATGATTATGGAGAAAAGTATGCTTATGGAGAAAAGTTAATGTTTCACGGATATATTTCCGAAGTTACCCCAACATCTCCAATTACAGTAAAGCTTGAGGATGCAATGTGGAGACTTAAGCAAAAGACAATAAATAAGGTATATAAGCCGACTGGTGGACGTAAAGAAGTTCGCCTTGAGGATTTCATTCACGAAATATTGGATGGCACTGGTGTTGAGCTTGACGATTCTGTATTGACTAAGGAGGTTACCTTTGGTGAGAAGGTTTCATTTAGAAACTCAACCGTTGCAAGGGTAATGGACGACATAAAAAAAAGAGGTCTTTCAGTGTTTATGGAGCTTGGTAAGCTCGTTATTGGACGAACTTATTTTGATAGTACATTGACACCACACGTATCAACAAAGTCAAACCCAAACTATAAGCCACCGTTTGTGAACACTGAATGGAATGTCCCAAGAGGTGGAAATAAATTGAGAGTAAATACGATGGAGAAGAAGAGAAATATGGTTACGGTTCAACGTATCATAAGTAACTCAAGAATAATCCAACTAAATGTTTGTTTAAAACCAAATGAAAAAGAGGATATTTTTGTGCCTGCTCAGATCTCAGATTCAAAAAATAAGGAGGATGAGGCAGCTATAATAAAGCTTGACAATTGGCTAATAACTAAATATGGCATTTCAATAGATACAACTGGATATTCTCAGCATACAGCAACGATGGATCCTATAAAATATAGAAAGAGGGATTTCAATAATGTTGATGAGGATTTTGAAAAACTTATTGATGATATGTTCGAACATGGAAAGGATATGTACTTTAAGTATTTCGACAACGGACTTGGTGGTGATTTGACAGTATTTGGAGATTTTGATCTTCAGTCTGCTCAATCCATAGACATTTTCGATCCAAGAAATCCGGAAGTAAGGGGTGAATACCTACTAACAAGTGTATCAACACATTGGGGATTCCAAGGTTATAGGCAGACCTGTACATTAGGTATAAAGATTAAAGATTCAATTAGTTATATAGGTAATGCTCCTACGCAGGATGTATTCGAAGGAATACCACCAAATGCCGAAGCGTATGACCAAGATACAAACTTAGCATAATAAATATGAGAGATGCAAAAAAATCAATAGTAGATTCATTAGCAAGGATTATGAAGTTCAATTACAAGGAGATAGCAGAAGATCAGATTATTCTGGCTCGTGTTGTCACCGTGTATAGCGATATTCTTGATCCGGAAACTTTTGGGACAATGGACTGCTACGATGAGAAAAATAAAATAGAGATACCGGATATTCCACTTAACGCCCACATTAATGATGATGGTACAAGTGGCATTTCTGGAAAATACACATTTCCAAAGGTTGGTTCTGACATTTACTTGGCACTTGATATTGGGGTTAATAGAGAAACCTTCATACCAATACTCTTCAGTCATATAGATAAAGTTTATGAGTCATATAATGAGGAGAAGATAGTGGAGGTGATTGAAGTAGATACTCCAGATCCAAACAAGCCATATGAAACGGAGGCTAGTAATACCAAAACTAAAAGAGCTCAGTCAGCCACTGAATTACGTAGTGATGCTAATGAGACTACAGGTGGGTCTTTCCGTAAACAAAATTATGACGATATACACGATTCGATGGGGAATAATGATGGGGAAATATCTAATCACCAACAAACACCATTGTCGATAGTTAATCAAGTTAAATTTCAGAATTTAAAAGATGTCACCTCTTCAATAACTCAAGATGGATACTCGGTGGAAGTTGCCGCTTCCGGTGTTTCTACTGAAATTAGTATGACTCCATCAAAAATATCTATTGATGGGGGTACTGGCGTACAACCAGAACCTGCAGTTATGGGTGATACACTTCAAGGGTTAATTGAGGATTTGATTGATGCAATAAATGGGATTGGAACAATTGTTGCAACAACCGGTACTGCAGCAGCACAGACTGGAACTGGAACTGTAGATCCGGCATCACAAGCACAACTAAATATAATAAAGGCACAACTAAGTTCAATGAAGAATTTGAAAATAGATCTAAGTTAAACCAATTAACACACAATTAATACCTATATTCAAATACAAGAAAATTTAAAGAAAATAATATGGCGAGAGGAGATATTCAGATTTCGTTGGAGACAAACGATCTAAAGATAGAAAAAACCACAAATGAAACCTTTGCTACAACTACTTGGATGTATGATGGGGCAAGCGATACAGTTGTGTTATCGGTAGTCGTTCCAAATGACATCATTGATCGTTGGAAGACCTATAATTCTGCCATTAAAACAATGGATAAGATAGATAATACATATGACACAAAGCTTATTTATGCGGAGTATGTGTATTTAGATTCTGATGGACTACCCAATCAAATAAGTAGGCTTAAATTAGGATTTAGTAGCCCCACTCAAACCTTTAAGTACCTTAACGTTGAAGAATTTAATGAATTAATAGATTCTACAGAATTGGTTGATGAAAACTTAGTATTTAATTACGATTTCAGTGAAGTGGTTACTTCAATTGCAGCTACAACTGAACAATCTACGATTACATTAAATATATGGATAGATACTCCCTTTTCAGAATTTACAGTTGATTGGGGTGATGGTGTAATTGAAACTATAACTGGTGAATTTGATTTAACTGATTCTCACACATATACAGATAATTTGAAATCTCATGTGATTAAGGTAGATGGTGATTTAACTATAGTTGTAAGAATAGATTTTGAGGATCAATTAATTACTGGACTATATTTACCTGCAGGATTAATTAACTTAACTGTTTTAAAGGCAGGGAACTGCTTATTGACAAGCTTAATTATTCCTTATACACTAGTATCAATTGAAAACGTTCAAGTACAGGGAAATACATCACTAGACACCCTAGTTATCCCAGATACTTTAGAGGAATTTGGGGTGTTAAATGCTCCAGATTGTGATTTGTCGCAATTTTACATTAGTAGATTTTGGAAGGGGGTGGCTAGTGGAATTGATATTCGATTAAGCAATAGTTCACTAACTAAAAGCGGCATTAATAACATATTAAATGAACTTGTGTCTTCAGTAAGTAATGATGCAGTCTTTCATATTGATTTATCTGGAAACAATTCTCAACCAGACGAAACTTCTGGTGGTCTTAATGGAATTGAGTCTTTTTGGAAACTTAGGGATGCAGGACATACCGTTTTAATTGACGTTGATCCTCCAAGACTAACGCAATATAAGCTACCAACAACCATATCGGATGGTAGGATAGATAGGATAGCCCCACCCATACCAGATGGCGTAGGTACAAAATTTGAATATGTGATTGTTAATCCCTTACACCTTGGTGATTTTGTGATTCAAAATTTTATTCCACAGAACGAATATATCTTACTGAATGCAAATGAGGGGTCATTCCTTCAAAATCCACTCCAAGGTGTGGGTCTTATGAAATACCTTCAATCACCCTCAACAAGTGAGGAGATGATAAATGAAGTTATTGAGAAATTTGCCAACGATGCACTAAGGGTTCTTGGTATAAGAAAAAATGGCGATAATTTAACAATTGAAACGGAAGATTATAATAAAAAATAAGATGGCGATATATAAAGTAAAGCATGGTCAATCAATTTATGATATAGCCACACAAATATATGGGAGTGTACTTGGTATAGTCCACCTACTTAGAGATAATGAGTCAATAAATTTAACGACTTATTTGGAGACTGGTAGGGAAATAAATATAAATCCAACATCAGACACTATACTTGATCAAAACATTGTAAACTTTTTTGCAAAAAAGACAATAACTAACTCTGAAACATTGCAAAATACTTCAAAAATATTATCTGAGGTTGAGTTTGTTGGGGAAATATTAACCCAAAACACTGCAGGTGAAAATTATATTGATGGAATTATGTGGGCGGTTGAAGGTCAACTAAATATGGAGAGTAGAGTAACTAATCCACTTTCTTTTATGAATAGGGATCGGGTTCAATTCAACAGTCACTTCACCTTAAATAATGATGGGGATGAGTTGGAATTCATAGTTAATTACGGTGAGCATATATCTGGAAGATGGTATCCACTTGCAGACTCAACAAGTGTGAATAATGGAGCATACATATTCTTCAATGAATCAGATGGTCAATTATATATGTGTGATGACGAAGCAAACTTACTTATAGCAAATCCAGTATCAACCAACCATAGTGTGGATATTACAGTTAAAATAAGGTGTGAGGTTACTGTTACGGACAGTGTGCTTAAAAGTTACTTCCTTAGTGTTAATGGGGTAGAGGAGTCAGCAATAGATGTTAATGGCAGCAATTTATCATTTGATACATTGGGTGGATTTGCTCAGAGTGGAGTTGGAATTGGAGATGGATTTAATGGTATTTTTAAGTATCTTAAGTACAATAATGACGAATATAAATTTGATCAAGGTAAGGGAATTTACATATTTAAAAACATATAATAATGGCAAGAGACATAACGGTAATTTATAATAGTATCATTGATACTAAGAACTCAAGAGAAGAATTAAATGAACTCAATTCAACCTCTCAGACAGCAATATATAAGCTATGGGCTTATGTTGTTTCAGTGGCAATATTTTCACACGAATTGTTGTGGGATTTATTTAGGGATGAGATTGATGTAACATTGGATGCAAGGATTAATGGAACGAATGAGTGGTATTCCGCAAAAGCACTGGAGTATCAAGATGGTGATGAACTGTTGACACTTGGGGAAGGAACCTATCTTGGATATGATCCAATCTTGGAGGAAAATAGACTTATTACAAGATGTGCATATTTTGAGGATACTATTAGCTTTAAGGGTAGACTAAATCTCAAGGTTGCAAAAGGGGATATAGGCAATCTACTACAGCTTGATCCAAGTGAAAAAGGTAGAGTCATTAAGTACTTCGAAAGAATTAAGTTTGCAGGAACAAATATAAACATAATCACTTTGCAGGCTGATGAGATCCTATTGGATGATTTAACTATCTATCACGATGGAGTTAGGGCAGATCAAGAGATTCTTACAGATGTTGGGGATGCAATGGATGACTATTTACTCAACCTACCATTCAATGGGCAATTTTATGTTGAGGCATTTAGAGACAGACTTCAGCAAGTATCAAATGTAGTTGATGTTTATATAGTTGCACTATCAAGAGACTCATATATTGCAGGTGATCCACAGGCTCCAGATAACGAATCTATAGTAAGAAGGATTGTATTGGATGCAGGATATGCGAAAATTAAAGACAAATCATTAATTAAATTAGAAATAGAGGCGTAATATGAAATTGGATTTAGGATTAAATAAAACGGTATCGAGGTTAATTCCGACATTTATGCGGAACCCTAGAATGTATCAGTGGCTAATGTCACTGGTATATCCACTAAAAGATATAAATGAGCAATTTAAGGAATTTGCGGCAATAAAGAAGAAGGAAGCTCAACTAAACTCTCAGACTAAATTACTGGAAGATTATCTAAATAGTACATTCTCCCCCACATTCCCAAACCCAGATACAGATAGGGTTCAAATTAAGCACGGTATAGAGAGTGCACAGGCGACATTCTTCGCCTCTGAATTGCCCGATCCAGATGCAGGAATAAATCCACCTTATTTAAGTGGAAATATGGTTGTTTATAATAGGGCTGAGACACCTGCAGGGGGTAAGGAGTCACCATTCATATACTTCGACTATGAGGATTTCGGAACATTGCCAGAATCTTTCAGACTAATTCTTCCATCAAGTATAGAGGGAACTGATAAGCATCTTAGCATAGTTGCAGTAATAAATAAATATGTCATAGATACAAATAGGTACGATATAGTTTACAGTTAAAATACCTATATTCAAATAAGACTTAAAATAATAACGATACTAATATGAAAGAAATAGTTTTAAATGCCGGTGGTCGCAGGTTATATAATGAAGACCTAGTGGAAATACAAGAGCATTCTATCTCACTACAAAATATATTTGCGAGCGAAGTCCCTTTTGTGATTTCTGGACTAAATTACACCAACACAGGTGGAACAATATACGACATATCTTCAGCTTATATTTGGTTGGGTGGTAAAATTAGAACCTATGCAGGTACAACTGGTGTTGATTTAGCGACACCACTCTATTTAAACGTAAACAACTCAAGTTCATCAACATTATATGATGATGGCGTAACGAGAGTGTCAAGTACCAACTTTGCTTTATTGTCAAGTGCTACTGGTTCTGGTGGGAATGATCAGCTTAGAATTGATGAGCCGAATAATGTTCGTAGATATTACGAAAATGTTATTGGAGACAAATATCTTAAGCTCTCAGTAGGACATACGCAAGAATTGTTTGATGATTTAACTATGAATGGTGCATTAACATCATCTGCAAATATCACAACCTCCGCCCAACTCAACTCAGCAACACTTTCAGTTACTGGAAATGCTACAATTGGTGGAACGCTTGGTGTTACTGGCAATACAACACTTGAGAATATTCAAGTAAATGGAACAGCTAATTTTGCTCAAAACATAGATGCTGTAGGTAAAGTTACGGCTAATAGTGGATTTTCTGTTGGTGCTCAAATAGTAGTAAATTCAAATGCAGAAATACACAGTGACAGGGTTGTTGCTGCATCAATAGCACTTGGTGCTGTAACAAACCCTAAATTAGCTACAAATTCAGTGTCAACATTAAAGATTGTTGATGATGCAGTAACAAACGCTAAGATGGCTACTAATTCAGTAGATACACTTGAGCTTGTGGATGGTGCAGTAACAAACGCTAAGATGGCTATTGATTCAGTAGACACAGACAACATTGTGAATGGTGCAATTACAGATGACAAGCTTGGTTTCAATACCCTCCAATACTTGGCGTTTGGACAACAAAACGAATTCGTTTATGGAGCCGGACTTCTTGGCACTTACACAGTTACGCATAATCAAAATATAGCTGGTTCTGACTATCACGTTGCAACATATCCATCCTCAATCGATGCAGGTGTTTCAATTTCCATAATGATACTCGATAAGAGTCCCAATTCATTCAAGGTACAATTTATCGGTGCGATGGGTTCCAATTCCGGAACCGTAAATATACTATGGTATATGCATCAAAGATCTAATCAGTAATGGCAAGAACTAAAGGTTCATATCAAAAAAGAAACTTCCTCGATACTAATCTGGGGAGGTTTATTTATTTAGTAGAACCAATACTTTTTACTATATTGTGTCCAAAATTGGAGTATGGTTATGCTCCGGACGTAAATTTGGTTCTAAAAATGTGTGAGGTTTCAAACAACCACTCATTCAAAACTGAACGCTTCCAGTCTTATGTGGAGCAATATGTGGAGTACGGACTGAGAGTTACCAGAAAAAAGAAGATTACAAAAAAGATCATTAAGCATTACGAGAAAATTCGTAATAGAAGAATATTGAAGAAATTTTAGGGCGGTGTTATACACTTGCCCTTTTTTTATGTATTAGTAGTATATGAAAGATGTAGTCACAATATTTACAGATGGTAGTTGCGACAATCGCATAGCAGATTGTGGTGCAGCAGCAGCAGTTATAAGATATAAATCATATTATAAGGAGGTAGTTTCTGGAAGTTGGTCTTCATCGACAAACAACAGAATGGAAGCACTCGGCATAATAATAGGTCTTAATGCTGTAAAAAAAGGATTTAAGATAAGTTTAACTACTGATTCTGAGGTATGTCTTAAGTGGATAGCACACCTTCAGAATGATTATCCCACAGATTCAGACATAAAACAAAATAAAAACGCAGACATATTATTCAAACTACAAAAGGTTCTCAAAAAACACGAAGGTAATATTACGTTCGAATGGGTTAGGGGACATATTGGGGTTGAAGATAATGAGAGGTGCGACACACTTGCAGGAGAGGCTGCATTATGGGAAAATCCTACTCGTGACATTGGTTCCGGAATTGGTGAATGTCCAACTATGAGTTGGTGGCTAAATAGAGCAAGAGGCTTTGTTATGATTTGTCGTGGTGATGATCCGAATGATAGGGGTGTTGGTGAGTATATTGGGACTGCAAGAAAGATGTCGAACAAAGAAATTACTCAGTTATTAAGGGATCGTGGGTGGAAGCCTAAAGACATCAAGAAATTAACAATAGATAAAAGAAATTATCAAAAACCATATTAATTATGAAGCACTTATTTAGAGTAGAAGTTGGCAACTTAGTCATCCACATAAAATCAATTGGCAAGAATGTTGTTAATGGGTATGTGGATCAAGATGGATTAAAGTTCATTGAAATTCCAAAAGAACATCTTCCATTTAATGAAGATATGTATAACGAAATATCAGAAGTTTTAAATTCAAAATAATATGAGACAATCAAGTTTAATTATCCTAAAACCAAACGTAGTTGCAAAACATAACGTTGTGGAAATTATCACAGAAATTCAAGCACTTGGATATGAGATAGAGCAGCATACACCATTTCGACCAGACAAGACATTCCTTAGAGAATTCTATGCTGAACACGCTGAGAAAGGTTGGTTTGGTGAGTTGTTGGATTATATGACTGAAGGGCATTCGATTGTCATTAAGGTTTCCGGATACAAAGCTATTGCGAGATGGAGACACGACATTGATGCTTTCAGAGAAAAGTATGGTGAAGACTTCTCGAGAAATGGCTTTCACGGATCAGACAGTATTTCTTCAGCCACTAGAGAATTGGGTTTATTGGGTTGGGATTAAATTATTGATTATGAGTTTTAGTTGGTCGGGTTATCAAACAGATATATTTGGAGAGGTGCTTAATACCAACAATAATGTTGCTATCAAGGCGACTGCAGGCAGTGGAAAATCAACAGTTTTAGTTGAGATATCAAAGCTACTTCCAGTAAACTCATCTTCAATATTTATTGCATTTAACAAATCAATTGTAGAAGAATTAAGTGAGAGGCTTCCGAAGAAATTCGAAGTCTCTACTTTACATTCACTGGGATTGAATATTCTTAGAAAAAATTATGGCAAGGGTCTTTCATTGAACCAAGCCAAGACATTTAAGATGGCACAAAAGATGATACTATCAGATGATACTATCACAAATCACAAAGAACGTAATTCACGAATATTTTATGTCACAAAAGGATATGATTATTTGAGAAGTACAATGACTGATATCGATGATGAGGAAGCCGTACAAGAAATGCTTCTCAGATTCAATATAGATTCAAGTTATGGATATCACGATTTAAAGAAATTTAAGCAGATTGCAGATAAATACAATTTGTCAAGAAAAAAGGGTAAGGAGTTTTTGGTTGACTTCGCAGATATGGTTTACTTAGCTGCAACACTTCCAAGACTGAGGTATCCAAGGTATGAAAATGTGTTGGTTGATGAGTGTCAAGATTTAAACTTATCTCAGCATATAATAATTCAAAAAATCAAAGATAAGCGTAAAGGACGAGTTATAAGTGTCGGCGATAAGCATCAGCAGATATATTTATTCGCAGGATCGGACAGTGCATCGTTTGAGCGATTTGAAGATGCCCCTAATACCGTATCTCTCCCATTAAGCGTAACTTACCGTTGTCCAATTAATGTTGTCTTAGAGGCACAGAAATACAACACTGAGATCATCGCTGCACCAAATGCTGAATATGGTTATGTTGGTGAAGGTGATATCGATATGGTTGGTGAGGGTGATGCTATTTTGTGTAGAAACAACTCACCATTATTCGAAGCTTATTTGGAATTATTGTCTGAGGGTAAGAAAGCATATATTGTTGGCAAAGAAATTGCTGAGAAATTTCATACGTTGATTAAGCCATATAGAAATTCACACGTTGGAGCGTTAATCAATGGTCTTAGGACTCAATTGGATCAAATACATGACAACTTGTTGGCAAAGGGAATTAAGAAGCCATTGGCACATCCGGTATATCAATCATTTTTGGATATATCGAGAAGCTTATCTCTAATTGCAGAGATGGCTCCGAATATGAAACAACTGGATGCAAGGATTGATGAAATCTTTTGTCCAAGCAAAAATGCTGTTGTTCTCAGTTCAATTCACAAGTCGAAAGGGTTGGAGTATGATCGAGTATTTTTATTAAGACCAGACTTGCTTCCCAATAAGTTCGCTAAGTCCTCTGAGGAGTTGGATCAAGAACGCAACTTAATGTTCGTTGCAATTACAAGAGCAAAAAAACAATTCTTCTATATCAGAAAAGAAGATGAATAAATACCTATATTCATAATACCCTCAAATACTAAAAGCTATGAAAAAATGTACGAGATGCAAGGTGGAAAAGGACTTCTCTGAATTCGGTAAAAACAAGGGTGGTAAGTTTGGATTGAAGGGCAGATGCAATGTTTGTCTTAAGGAGTGGAGGGATGAAAATGCAGATAGGATTAATTCAGAAAGAAGGGGTAGGTACGCAAATGATCCAGAGCTTAGAGAAAGGGTGATGTTGCAGGGCAAGAAAAGTTATAGACTACATTCAGAAAAAAGGAAATCTGAAAAGAGGAAATACACAAAAAACAATAAGGATAAGATATCTAAATTGAAAAGGGAATATTATTTGAAAAATAGGGAGTCTTTAATTGAAAAGAGTAGAATTCACTATAGAGAAAACTTAAATGTATATAAGATCAATTCTCTTATTTATCGTGAATCAAGAAGGATTGAATTAGCTGAAAGGGGTGTCGAATATAGGCTTGAGATTAGGAACAAATATATAGAAAATCTAAAATCTAAACTCTCAGTTATTGATTGTGAGTGTGATCCAATGACACTATATGTATTTAAGGTATGTGGTGCTTGGAAAATAGGGATAACCTCTCAGTCATTTAAGGAAAGATATAGGATGCCAACAATAAATAAGATTGAAAGCGGATATCTATTTCATATGGATGAATTTCACGTTAAGTCAATTGAGAAAATAATACTGCACGAAACAAAGGAGTATTTGTTTGATGGTAAGACTCCATTTTTGGAGGGAACTGGTGTTACTGAGATGAGGACTATAGATTTAATAGACATCGTTCAGAATTTCATAGAAGAAAATAAAATAATTCACATAAAAGAAAAAATTTAATTATGAGCAGAAATATATTTGAGAGAAGGGAAAACTACAAGCCCTTCGATTATCCAGAACTTGAACCTTATGTAAAGGCTATACAAAGAACATATTGGATTGTAGACGAAGTTTCTGCGGAGCTTGATGTCGATGTCCAAGACTATCACAATAAACTAAGTGATAATGATAGATTTATCATATCGACAATATTAAGAACATTCGCAGATACAGAAACTGCGGTTCTAAATGATGCTTGGGCAGTAATAGGTAAGTATTTTCCAAAGGCGGAATTTCAATCACTTGGAATGACATTCTCAGAAAATGAGGCAAGACACGCTGAGGCGTATTTTAAAATTAATGAGTTGTTGGACTTAACAGACTTCGAACCGTATTCTGAAGACCCAATTTTATCAAGAAAGTTTGAGAACCTATTAAATAATTCACTAAATGTTCCAGATTTTGATCCAGAAAATATAGATCATATTAGGAGACTCGCAAAAGGATTAGCTATATTCTCCTGCTTTACTGAAAGGGTGTCGCTATTTTCACAATTTATGATACTTAGGTCTTTTAGTTCGAATAAACGTTCGCTAATGAAGGGTGTTGGAAATATAATAGATTGGAGTGCCAAAGATGAGTCCATTCATGGAGGTGGGGGCATTTGGATTTTCAATCAAATAAAAAAGGAATATCCGGAAATTTGGACTTCTGAGTTTCGTTCAGAAATATATACCGCAGCACAAACTGTCATTGATATAGAAAAGAATGTATTGGATCAAATATTTGCTAATGGTGATTTGCCAAATCTTACAAAAGGTGATCTTGTAAACTATATGAAAGCTAGAACTAATGATTCTTTGGTTCGTATAGATTTGGATGAGGTGTTTGATGTTGATGAGGAGGCTATGGAAAGAGTTGCTTGGTTTGAAAAAGGTTTTACAACACTACAACAAGTTGACTTCCTAGATTCACGTTCTACAGATTACACAAAGAAAATGGTTTCATTTACTGCCGGAACCGTTAGAGTAACAAGAGAAGAAATGGCAGAAATTACTAAACCAAACTTTTTAATAAACAAGCAATAATGAGTGACAATAAATATAAAGAGTCTTCCTCGGAAGAAATAAGTGCAAGAATTGAGGAATTGGTTGCAGGAAAAGATTTCCCAAAGTATATGAGTAAGCCATCACTGGTAACGCTGTATTCTGGATATATAGGGATCGATGAGACTCCCAATTCAAGAATAATGGATATTGCTCACAAAGTAGCAAAAACACACGGTAAACCGGAGCTATTCGATGCAGTTTACAAATTTGTGGCAGAAATTGGAGCGTTCTCTTTCAGTTCCCCAATTTGGTCTAATTTCGCAACTGATCGTGGATTACCAATCTCGTGTTTCAACACATATATTCCAGATTCAATTGAAGGGATTTATGATCGACAAACTGAGAACGCAATAATGACTCAGAATGGTGGTGGAACATCTTCATACTGGGGTCATGTAAGGGGAGCAGGAGCACCAATCAAGGGTGGCGGCTATTCTACTGGATCAGTCTCTTTTATGGAAGGGTATGAGGAGAAAATAAAGAAGGTGTCTCAAGGTGGTGTCAGAAGAGGCATGACAGTAGTTTATACAGACATTGAGCACGATGACTTTTGGGAGTTTATGAGAATTCGTGATCCTAAGTTTGCAATTCAAAAGATGACACACGCAATCTGTATTTCGGATGAATTCGTTGCCAAAATTTATGATGGTGATGAGGATGCGAATAGCAGGTGGGCAAAGGTACTTGAGAAAAGAAATGATCACGGTGTTCCTTATTTGTTTTACACTGGTAATGCAAACAATCATCCTGCAATGCCAAAGTGTTACGGTAAAGGCTCAAAGTATGAAATCTTAGGCTCTAACTTATGTAACGAAATATTCTTACCATCAAGTTTTGATGAGTCATTTGTTTGCTGTTTATTGTCAATGAACGTAGCTACATTCGATGCTTGGAAAGATATGAAAATTAATGGATTTGGTGCGGTTGAAACTGCAGCTTATGTATTGGATGCAGTAATGACAGAATTTATTGAGAAAGCTAAGAAATTGGGTAGACCGATGGAAAGAGCTGTTAAATTTGCAGAACGTCATAGAGCATTGGGAATTGGTGCAATGGGATTACACGATTATTACCAGTCTAAAAACGTTCCATTTGTTGGATTAATGGCAAACTCATACACAAGACAGATATTTGGTCACATTAGAACAGAGGCTTATAAGGCTTCAGAAAAGATGGCTGAAGAGTACGGAGCTTGCGAAGTGTGCAAAGAGTACGGAATTAATAGAAGACATACTACACTGATGGCTATGGCTCCCACAACGACAAATGCATTGATTGCAGGAGGGATATCTCAAGGGATTGAACCACACGCTTCAAATGCTTACATTAAAACAGTTGCCAAGGGAAAATTCTTCTTTAAGAACAAAAACCTTGAGAAATTATTGGAGACAAAAGGGAAAAATACTGAATTGGTTTGGGAGGAGATTAGACTTCAATCTGGAAGTGTCAAATTCTTAGACTTTTTGACAGATGATGAAAAAGATGTATATAAGACATTCTCAGAAATCAACCAGTTCGAATTGATTGAGCAGGCAGGATTGAGACAAATGTTTATTGATCAAGGACAGTCTTTAAATATCTTTGTTCCACCAACAACACCACCAAACGTGCGTTCTAAGCTACACTTGTTAGCTCATGCATATGGTTTAAAAGGTTTGTATTACCAACGCTCTCTATCGGATGCACAAGGCTTTATGATGGAAGGTAGGACTGGAGGACATAAGACTGCAGGTAAGACTGGATTCGAACATATTAACTGGGAGGATTCAATGAATGATGAGTGTACTTCTTGCGAAGGATAAAAAAAAATTGGTGGGGCTTTATACACTCCACCACTTTTCACATATTAGTAGTCAGAGAGCATAAGGTATGCGTGAACAATATATAAATTCTAAATTAAAGCTTATGAAGTAATGATTAAATTCAAGGAAAAATTTAAAATCATTGAGGATGGGGATATGTCTCCACTCGATGATGTATTGGACAAACTGGAACCAAAGATTAAGGAGGGTGAAGATTACACCCTATATCTATTGGATCACAAGAAGAATAGAACACTGAATGCCAATAGGTATTATCACGGTGTTGTACTGAAAGTTCTTTGTGAAGAGATTGGTATTAAGAATCCGGATATAACCGCAGCACACCTTCATGAAGTAATGAAGGCAAAATTTAATGCTAAGATGGTTCTTATTGATGGAATACCTTATGAGATTGGTGAATCAACAACAAAGATTAATAAGGATAGATTTAAGGATTATATCGAATCTATTAGGGAATGGGCACTAGAAACATTTAATTGTTGGATACCTCTTCCAGAAGAGGTAATAGAATCAGATTTTGGTGACTTGTATATCGAGGCTTATCACGATCATAAATAAAAGTTAAACTTAAAAAGTAAATTATGGGAGTTACATTTAATGGAAGTAGAGGAGGTCGTAAGACCACACAAGAGATTGCAAAACTTGCAACAGAAGCTCACAACAAGAAGAGAGTAGTTATCACTTCAGCCGAACCAATTAAGTTCTTGAAGATTCCAACCAAGGAGGTTGATAAAGAGTCTTCAGTCAATGTGGCTGATTTAGTTGATGCTGTTAAAAATATTGAAGAAATTGTGGTAACAGAAACTAATCTTCCACTACAAGCACAAGTTGTTGAGGATGAGGAGTCTCCAGAGGAAAAACTGAGATATGAATTGTCTACAATGAAGAAAGCAGGTCTAAAAGAATATGCTTCAGACAATAATGTTGATCTTGGTGATGCTAAGACCAACGAAGATATCACTAATGCAATTGTTTTAGCATTAACATAATTTTTTTTAGTGGGGTGTTATACACTCCACCATTTTTCACATATTAGTATTGTAAGTAAGTTTAATAATTAAATAGTAAGTAGTATGGCTAAGAAAGCAGAAGTAACACAAGGGTATGACATTTCACAACTGTCTGGAACAAGTCTCGACACCATTCAAGAACAGAATGATGCAATCAAAACACCAAGTTCCAAGAAACGTGAGTATCTATCTATTGAAGATGGAAAGAATAAGTTTAGAGTATTCCCTGCACATCCGGAATCAGATCTTGATGAAGATGGGAGAAACATTGGTCGTTATGCACAAGCAAGACATCAAGTTTGGGTAAAGATTAAGGATCGAGATGGTAAGATTGCCAATCGTTCATTCGTGAATGCAAGAATCCACGCAGGTCAAGAACGTGATTTGGTTGAAGTTTATCACAAGATTGCAACTGACATTATTAAGAATAGTTCACTTAATACTAAGCAGAAAGCACAAAAATTAAAGAACCTTTCAGACTTCAATCTTGGTATTAAGCATCAAGGCAAATTTGTTGCATATGCAGTAAATATTTCAAAGAAATCTGAAGATGGTGACAAGCCTGCAGAGGAAGGGCGTAGAGGATTAATTGAGATCACTTACGGTATTAAGAAGCAATTAGATAAGATTTCATTAGCTGAGAAAGAGGAAGATCCAACAGGAGCTTGTATTGTTTCTGATCCAAATGAAGGTGTTGTTATTACAATCAATAAAGATCCTAATGCAGCAAACACTGATAAGTATTCAGTTACTCAAGGTAGAAAGCCATTTGCTTTTGCACAAGAAGATGTAAACTGGTGGATTGAAGAGGATTCTATTACAGCACTATTATTTACTGACGTAAACTATCACAAAGGAACTATTAAGCAAGTTCTTGAAGGTATTGAGAATTACGACAAAACAAATAAAGTTGGTGTTGCTGATACTGATGACTTCTTAGATGCATACGATGAATTATTAGCTCTATTACCGGATGCTCCAGTATATGACAATGATGATTCTAACGATGATGAAGCTGAAGAGGTTGATACTGCATCTGCAAGAGCTGAAAAGCCTGCAAAAAAGGAACGTAAGAGAAAAGCGAAAGTTACTTTAGGTGAAATGTCTAAGGCTGAATTGAAAGAGTTTATTATGGACAATGACCTTGACGTTAGAGTTCTTAAAGCAGACTCTGTAGAGAAGGTGTTAGCTGCCATTGAAACTGAAACTGACTTAACTCCAGATGATTTTCCATCTGATTTAGTTCTTGAAGAGGAGGAAGAGGAAGAGAATGATAACCCTTTAGAAGATGATGACGTTAAGAACGACACAACCGATGAAGAGGAGGATGATTTCGAAGAGGAAGAGGAGGAAGAGGAGGAAGCTCCAAAGCGTTCTCGAAGAACAAGAAGAGAAAGAGGATAAAAATAAATTGGGGTGGTGTTATACACCTCCCCTTTTTTTATGTATTAGTAGTATAGATAAATAGTTTATTATGGATATTCAAAAAATAAGTATTGGAGATATGTTTGTTAAGATTGGTGATGGTAGCCTTAAGATAGAGGCTTCATTCATAAATTATATAACTGGATATATGGAGTTTGGTAGTCATGGTCACAGATCATTTGATGGGTTGAAGTCAAATTTTAGAAAACTGTAGATATAAGAATTTAATTATGAAACGATGTAGCAAATGTGAGATTGAAAAAAAGCTTGAATTTTTTGCAAAACATAGTTCTTGCAAACAAGGTGTTGCATCACAATGTAAGGAATGCAAAAACAAGCACTCCTCAGACCCAATTAGAAAATTGAATAAGGCTGAATACGACAACAAAAGGCAGAAGACAGACAGAGTAAAAGATATTAGGTATGTACAAAGGAGTCTTGATAGTGCAAAAGAAAAGAAGGTTTTGTATGACAAAGAAAGGCGTAGTAGAGATGATATTAAAAGTCATAGAAATATAGTCGAAAGACTTAGATATAAAAATGATGAATTTTATGCATTTAAGTGTAGTATGAGGAGTCACGCACATAGGATAGATAAGATGAATCATACAACAAGTGAGGTTTTAGGATACTCATTTTCTGAGGCATATAATATAATTAAGTCTCGTGATTATTCAGAAGGATGTGAAAACATAAATGTTGACCACATAGTTCCATTAAGTTGGTCTGAAAATAAGGTAGAGGCATTGCGACTTTCACACATATCAAATCTGCAATATTTATCTTTTGCAGAAAATCAAAAGAAGAAAGCAAACATATATCCAAAATATTATACAACTGAAGTTTTGGAATTGTATTGTGATATTATTTATAGACAAATACTGAAACGTTATGGAGAATAATAAGCCAATAATACTGTGTCTAACTGACACTCACGCACATACAGGTAATTTGAAATTACAAAAATCTATTTGGATTCAAGCTGTAAATTTAGCAAAAGAACTTAACATTAAGAAGATAGTGCACCTTGGAGATTGGGTTGTAGACAGAAAGGCACAATCATTATCTGTACTTGAGCACCTTATATGGGTAAAGAATTTAATACTTGAAAATGACCTTTGTTTAATAGGTGTATCTGGAAATCACGACAAGCAAAGTTTGGAATCTACTTCAGCATATCCAAATTTATATAGCTCAGATAGATTTATGATAGTTGAAAAAACTTATGAGTTGGAACTTAGTGACACATTATCTATGTGGCTAATGTCATATTTCTTGGAAACAACAATTGCCCCAGAAATAATAAGGGAGATGTCAAGTAAGGTAGATACAAGTAAGAAGAATATACTTGGTTGTCATCAAGGTATAAATGGTGGTCTTGCACACAAGAATGCAACATCAAACAAAGAACTTCCAACTGGAATATTTGAAAAGTTTGATTTAGTTTTGTCGGGACATTTCCATAATAAAAATTTAGTTGAGCACGATGGTAGCTTTGACATATGGTATATTGGTAGTACACACACTGCAAACTACGGTGAAGATAATGATAAGGGCTTTACAATAATTCACGATGATGGATCGATTGAATTCCATAACGCAGAGTTTCCAAAATTCGAAACAATAAAGATTGATGTTGAGGAGGTTGATGGAAAATGGTTATCTGAAACCAAAAAGTATATCAAGGAAACCGGAATAAACGTTAGAGTTATTGTAACTGGGGATGAATCAGAGTTAAAGAAAATTAAAAAGCAGAAGTTCTCAGACATTGGAGTTAAGAAATTAAAACTTAATGCTGAGAGTGTTGCAATTAGAAATGAGGACGATAGAGTTGTCTTCGTTAGCTTGGATAAAAAAGCTGCAATAAAGGAATACAAAAAGTTTTGTGTTAATAATGAAATTGATCCAAGCTTAGGTTTAGAATATTTAGATGTTTAATTATGTGGTATATAAAAGAACTTGAAATACAAGGACTGATGTCTTTTGCAGATGCAAAGATATCATTCAACCAAGGGGAGGTTGCCATTATATATGGTAGAAATCTTGATGTTGGTATTGATAAATCTAATGGTTCCGGAAAATCAGCTATTCTTGAGGGAATTGGTTTTGGTATTACTGGATCACCACTTAGAGAAGTGAAAAATGGTGAGCTTGTTAATGATGACAGCAAGGAAGCACTCGTAAGAGTTCTTATGGGTAACGATGGTCTTAATGAGGATATGGAGATTAATAGAATAATCTACAAGAGGAAATCTTCAGTCTGCCAAGTATTAATTGGAGATATAGATGGGGAACTTGTTCCAGTTGATGACATTACTTCTACAAAAGAAGCAAATAAGTTTATCGAAACAAAGCTTGGAATTCTTAGAGAAGACTTGTTAAACTTCTTTATATTAATGGCGGCAAAGTTTACTCCATTTTTGAGTGCTTCGGATACAAAAAAGAAGCAGGTTATAAATCGCTTCTCTAACGGCATCATTGTCGATAAGTCAATAGAAGCGTTGGAAAAGGATAGAGCACTCTGTAGTGAGGATGTGGATGATGTTGAGGCTAAATTCTCATCGATTAAGTCTACACTGGAAGTATTGGAGTCTACACTGGAGGAAACTGAGAGAAGTGTTGATGAGGAGATGGATGAGGAGGCATTAAGAGATTATCACTTAATGATTGATCTAACAACAAAGGGAACTAAGAAGTTGAAGGTTGAGGTTGTTGAGTTGAAACTTGATATAGATGATGTTGTTGAGGAGATATCTGAACTTAAGTCATCAAAGACATTGATTGAAAAGCGTGACTTAATAAAGTACGACCAAAAGAAACAGTCTGAACTTAGGATTGAATTGAAGACACAACTTCAAGAACATAAGCATCAAATGAAGCACTTGGAACTTAAAATAGATGGATCTATTGAATGCCCAAAGTGTGATCATGAATTCGATCCAACTGATGATGAATTAGATATTGAGGAATCTAAAGAGAAATTACTTAAAATGGACGAAGAGCTTTCAGACATTATTGAAAGAGGTAAGGCTGTACGTCAAGGAATCGATATCTATCAAGAAAAAATTGATACGATAAATACAAAGATTGTGAAGTTGGATAGTAAACGTTCTGCATTGGATGAAGAGAAGGTTGAACTTGAAAGAGATCTTAGAAAATCAAATGATAAGATAGAGTCCAATAAGATTAAGATTAGTTCATATGAGCTAAAAGTAGAGGCTCTAAGCAACAAAGGTGCAACAGATGTTGTAACGCCATTAAAGAATAAGATTGAGGCAGTGAGAACAAAGTTTGAACCTATTAACGCTAAAATGGAGGAGCTTGAAGTTAAGATGAGTGGATACGATGTTCAGCTTGATATTTTCAAGAGATACAAATCACACTTAGCAAATCTTAGTCTTAAATCTATGGAAGGACTGGCAAATGATTTCCTTGAGGATTTTGGTAGTGATATCTTCATTCAGTTAAATTCTACTAAGAAATTGGCAAATAATCAAGTTCGTGAAAAGATTGATTCTACATTGGTTCGACACGGTTTGGATATTGGTTCATTTAATAAGCTTTCTGGAGGTGAGAGAGCATCTATTAACTTAGCATTCGCAAAAACACTTAGTCACTTGATTAATTTGAATGCAGGTGAAAATAAAGGTCTTAACTTATTGGTTATCGATGAAATACTTGATAGTACGGATTCTGAAGGAATGGTAAAGATAGTTCAAGCTCTTGAAAGAGCAGGGGAAACCGCAATATTAATCACACATATCGGACTACCTGCATCTGTTGGAAATCCAATATTAGTGATTAAGGAAAACGATGTCTCAAAAATAGGAAAATATGAAGGAGCTTAAAAAATGCGGAAGGTGTAAATTAGATAAGTGTGAATCTGAATATAAATTGGGTAAGAGTGGTAAACTTAACTCATACTGTATTGTGTGTAAGAGTGACTATGATAGGGAGTATAGACTTAAGAACAATAAATCCGATAAGTTTAAGGAGTCTTCCATAAATAGGCAGGGGCGGTATTATGAGAAAAACAGAGAGAGTATATTGTTGAAAAAGAAGGAATACCGTTTAAAAAATAAGGAGTTAATAGCAAAAGCAAAGAAGATTTGGGATTCTGAGAATTTGGATAGGAGGCGTGAATATTATCACGAAAACAGTGATAGGATAAATTCATTCGCAAGAAAGCGTAAGAAGCATAGGAGAAAAACAGATAACTTATATAGATTTATTCAATCTGCACGAAATTTCTGCAAGAAAATAAATAAGGGTGGAAGTAAGACTGAAGAGATACTTGGATGCTCTTTCGATGAAGCATTAATTATCATAGAAACTCGTGACCACACAAATGGAAGTTTGGAAAGAGAAACTGATCATATAATCCCATTAAGTTGGGCATCAAATGAAGATGAGGGGAGAAGATTGTGCCACGTATCAAATCTGCAATATTTGTCTAGGAAAGATAATGCATCCAAGAATAGTAGATTGTTTCCAAAATATTTCACAAATGAAGTCTTAGAAAGGTTCTCAGACATAATCTATAGATATTTAATTAGTAATTATGGAAAAATTTGATCACGAACCAAGAGACTTCTTCAGATCGGATGGAGAGATGTATTTTTCGTGGTGGCTTGATGATATGATGGACGAGGGCTATATCGATGATTGGACATATGAAGAAGAAGTGTTCGACTTAGCTTTCCCAGTCAAGTTACCTTGGAAGAAACAACTGAAAACAAAGGTTAAGGATATGGAAATGTCATTTTTGGAAAAATGTACATATAATCCAGATTTCAAGATATACTGGAATGAGAAAGCAAAAGGTGAGTTTTATCACAATTTGGGTGAGATAATAACTGATCCAAAAACACTCCCATATTTTGCTGCTCAAGACAACATTTCGAGAATTGAGATTAAACCAAATCACGATTTCCAAAATAAGACAGCACAAGCAGTAATTAAGATTAAGTGGTTAATGCAACTTGGCACATACGTCCAACTTGTTATTCCAGTCCCAAAGGTTAGTGCGAAGACTGGGAAACTTAATCCTGCAAGTGCGTTGTTTAACAACACATTTATACCAAGGCGGTTCGCATACACAAATGCAACCATGAAGCCCAGAAAAATAAATTTTAAACATATAACACTAAAGCAATGGCAAGACATAAAACAATAGAGTCTTCGGATGAAAATCGGACAGAGTTGTATGACAAGTACATAAGACCAAATCATCGCCTTGTTAGAGCCACAGTATCAATGTTGACTAAGAAAAAAACTGAGGTGGATGATAATTTTCAACGAATGTGCTACACACTTCTTAGAAATGTAGATACGTATAGTCCGGAGTATAAGATATCAACTTGGATAATAACTTGTTGTAGGAGGGAGGTTGGCAAATTTGAGGCAAATAAGGAGTCGTATGTTGATGCAAAGAAAGGTACTGAGTTTGAATATCAAACGGAGCATCACGGATACAAAAAGAAGTATCGTAAAAAGAGCATAAAGGATTTCGTTAATGTGTACGATGATTCTACATTCAAATCTAATCCAAATGAAATGATTCATAATGGTGTAGGGGAGAGGCTTATTGAAATACTAAGATTAATCTCCCCCCACACAGATTTTGGTGTTGGAAACTATAAGGATATATTGGATGGAATAATGGAGTCTGGGGATATGGATATAGCTATTCATTTTATGAAAAAATACCATAATGAGAAGGTTAAGGATATAGCCTTTAATCTCGGCATAGAGGAGAGGGAGGTGAAAAATGCTCTAAGTAGAGCAAAGACAAGGATTGATAATATTTTAAATAATTTGTAATATGGCAAAAGGTAAGGAACAATTTAACGCAAAATTTTTGCTATCGCTATTTGCGGTGGCATTAAAGGAAAAAAGGGTTGCCTCTATTTTAGCATCATATTTGGAGCCAGACCACTTGCCAAATAAGGAGTATCAATTTATATTGACTCAAATAAAGAAGCATATCAAGATACATCAAAAGGCTCCATCACTGGAGTTATTGTATCAAAAATTCGATGATAACGATGATGTGTTCTTTTTACTGGAAGATATTGAAGCGGCAAACGTTGATCTCTCAGTCGATGAAATAATTGAGGAGCTGCAGAAATTTATCATAAATGCAAAGTTTATCCAAGAATACAAGGAAATGGGTAAGCTATTTAACAAAGGTAATAAGGATGAAGCAGTCCAAAGACTTGTTGGATTATCAGATGCATTTGCAGATTTCTCGATCAAGAAAGAGGTTTTTGATGCTGTACTGAGAGGTTTTGCTTCAAGAAATATTGATGCAATTGCAGCTAAAGGATTAGACAATTCAAATTTCGACAGAAAGGTTATGTTCGGAATTGATGAGCTTGACAGGTTGACAAGAGGTATTGAGAGAAAGCAAGTGATTTGTTTGATGGCTGCTTCTGGTGGTGGGAAAACAAAGGCTATGCGATGGATTGCTGCAACTAACGCTCGTATGGGTGCAAATGTATTGCATATCCAATTAGAGGGTTCTCGTGAGGAAGCATTGGCAGGATATGGAGCAACCTTATCTGGAGTTCATTCATCTACGATCCAACACGGAAATATCGATGTTGAGAAGCTTTCAGACTTAGAGTTATCATTCTCAAAATTTGAGGGTGAAATTTATGTGAAGACATTTGAGCAATTCGCCAAATCACCTACAACAGCAGATGTTCGTAGAATGGTGCAGGATGTTCAGAAAGCACACAAGATCAGAATTGATTTAGTTGTTGTCGATTACTTGGAATTACTTAATACTGCAGATGGTAGAAGTTGGGCTCCACATGATGAAAGACACCGTAGAACGAAGATTGCTGATGAATTAAAGGATATTGCGGTAGAGTTTGATAATGTAGTATTGACTTCAACTCAAGCAAATGATATTGCACCTGCAGACTTAAATAATCCAAACTTTATCTTAACGAGACATAATGTTTCTGAGGCAAAAGGTATTATTAAGCCATTGACAATGTTTATCACAATCAATAGAACGATTGATGAAATTGGGGAAAATCAACTGAGATTGTTTGTTGACAAATCTCGTTTCACTAGAGCAGGTCAAACGTTTGCAATTTGCACAGATTACAAAGCTGATAGATTTTACGACAGAAAGAAAACAAATGAGATGCTTACAATCTCTGAGTCTGAAGATTAAAATAAATGAGGATTGTGTTATACACTTTCCTCTTTTTTACATATTAATACTATAAACTAAAACTATGTTGCTATGGCAAATAGAAAAACTACGCAGGAATTTAATGATGAATTCATATTAATTTATGGTGATAGGTACGATTTGTCGAGAGTTGAGTATAAAAACAATAGATCTCACATAGAAATAGTATGTCCGGAACACGGATCGTTTTCAATAAGACCGTTTCAAGCATTGGGTTCAGATAGATTAAAGAGAAAGAGTGGCAATGAATGTTGTCCAAAATGCTCAAAGAGAAAATCTCACAAGCAATTTATGTCTGAGGTTAAAAAGTCGTTTACGGATAAATATGATATTGTTGGAAAGTATGTGAAGAATGATGTTGGAATACAAGTTGTTCATAAAGAATGTGGATCAATAAGCACTCCTCACGCATACACAATATTGCACGATAATCCTTGCTGCAAATTATGTGGACTATATAGTGTTCAGCTTAAATATTTGGAGGAGAATAAGTTTAAGTATAATTCGCAAAAATCAATACTCTATGTAATAAAAATGTCTTCAGAAGAAACTGGTGAGGAATTCATAAAAATAGGTAGAACCAAACGTAGCCTTTTAGGTAGAGATGGAAGATATGGAAGACCTTCATTGAAAGGTTATTATGATATAGAGTCAATTATTGAATATGAGACATCAACTTATCTTGCAGCGTTAATTGAGTTCGATATCGTTAAGGATATTAGCTTAAATGATATTGGATATATTCCACAAAATACCTTTCTTGGATCTCAGCACGAATGCTTAACACTTGATGGGGCAAATAAAATAGACTTATATGGAAAATTTAACTTACGATGATTTAACCGAAGTATTAGATAATGTTAGGTATGATGGAAGGAGGCGAAATATTATAGCTGATTGTCCCTACTGCCAAAAATCTCAAAAATTTGGAGTGTCATTAGTTAAGGATTCCAATCCGTTTAATTGCTTCAGCTGTTTAGAGCGTGGTGGATCAATTAAATTAATGACTCATTTCGACAGACTTGATTTAATTCAAGACTTTTTTGATGTAGATGAGGATGTTGAGGATTTATTGCAGATTGATGAGGAGGAAGAGGGGTTGGATACTGAGTTAGAGGAGGTTGAGTTACCACCAGAAACAAAGAGGGTTGCTGATGACGATTATCTAAATAGTAGAAATTGGAACGATGAAAGCTATTTCGATTTCCCAGTATTCAGATCATTAGATTGGAAACATCAAGACTATGTGATGATTGGGGTATATATGTATGGTGTTCTCACAGGTTTCGTATCTCGTCACGTTTGGAGTAAAAAGAAGATTGTTTCTTATAATAAGGAGCAAAAGAGGAAGGGTGGATATCAAATTTTAAGATATCGTAACTCCGATGGTAATGAGATGGCTAAGATGTTGGGGGGATTCGATCACATAATTGAGGGTGAAACAGAAACAGTTATTCTTGTTGAGGGATTTATGGATGTCATACAGATATCTCAAGAACTTGGTTTGTTTGAGTCAAAGAAAGTCCGTGCAGTATGTTCATTTGGGAAAAAGCAAAGTCTGGAGCAAATCTATCACCTTCAGTCAAAAGGCGTTAAGAACGTAATTATTTGGTTTGATGATGATGCTATTGATGACATCAAAAGAATGGACACGTACAAATTTTTCAATGTACTTATTGCATCAACAATGGATGCAGATGGTGTTGAGGAGGGTATGGATGTTGGTGACCTTAATGGAGAGCAAATACAACAATGCTTGAGTTTAGCAAGAAGCCAAGAAGATTTTTTCAGCAACATGGTTGAAATTATAGATTTATAATTATGATAGAGCAATTAAAAAAATGGATGACAGCCCACTACCTAGATTTCAAAATGATATCTGAGGAAGTTGTGGAGATTGCAGGTGCAGGAAAATTCTTCATCTTCAATAATGATGGTGAGCCGGTATTTGATGAGGATTTTGCATTGAATCTTTCAGTCGTTGAAACTGATGAGGATGAGTTGATGGATGAAGAATTGAATCACACAATCTATAAGTTTGGTGACATATTCTACTACACAACAAACGACCTTGACAACAAAGACAATAAGGCATCAATGACACCATTACAGAGCGTTGGCAATGCGTTCTTGGAGATAGAGGATGATTACACACATTTGGGAGTACACGGACACAGAGAGCTACTCAATGGTAGTGGTCAGTACGATTCTTACGCTAAGAAAGCAAAGTTCTTCGGACACAAAGCTCTCGGTATTGCTGAGAAGAATACACTTGCAGGAACGTTAATCTTTCAGCAAGCTTGTAAGAGTAATGGCATCAAACCAATCCTTGGAATGGGTATCGACATAATTGTTGATGGAAAGAAAAAGGGTGGTAAGGTTTATGCCAAAAATGATACTGGTTGGAAAAACTTACTAAATATCGCCAATGTTATCAACAATAGTAATGTTGAAGAGAAAGCCATTAAAGGTAATGATTTGCTTAACTATAGCGATGGAGTAATATTTGTTTTTGATAAAGATTACGTCCCAACAAAAGTGGAGCTTTCAGCATTCCAAACTTCATTTGATGACACGTACTATCAATTAGATACAACTGAGTATTCTTCAGATGCAATTGATGAAAAGTATTTGAATAAGACTAAGGAGTATTTGGATCTATATGGTAAAAGTAAATTACTTAAACCAATACTTCTCAGTGATTCATATTATGTCCACAATTCAGATCACATCGTAAAGAAGTATTTGAATATGATCGACATAGGTGCAACTCACCTACAATCAAAAGAGCAATCTTTCAGACCATTGGAAAACCACTTGGATAAATTGGAGCCATTATTTAAGGATAAGGACTTGGATTTCTTCGATGAGCTTTTCGATATTGCCACTGCAAATACTATGAAGGTTGCAATTGATTGCGACTATGAGATTAGTATGGATTTCTTGAATATGCCGGAGTATGAGCTAACTCGTGTTGAGTCGGTGAAATATGGTGACAAGTATAAATTATTTGATGCAATCGTTGACTCTAACTGGGATGAAAGAGTTCCGGAGGGAATGGATGATGAATATCAAGCAAGATTAGATGAGGAGTTTCGTGTAATTAACGACAACGGATTCTTGGATTACTTCTTGATTAACTGGGATTGGTTACAATACTGTAAGCGTAGCAACATATACGTTGGTGTTGCAAGGGGTTCTGCAGGTGGTTCTGTGCTATCTTATTTACTTGGTGTTACTCACATTGATCCAATCAAATACGATCTCTTATTCGAAAGATTCTTGAATGAAGGTCGTTTGAAGAAAACAGTTAAGACTAAGTATGTCAAGGTTAAATTTGTTGATGGTGAGAAAAAAAGATACAATTCCTCAAAATTATTAAAGGCATCTTCCGGATACATTAATGCAAGCGAGCTCAAAGTTGGTGATGCAATTGATGGATTTAAAGTAGTTGAAATTGAAAACTATTCTGAAGAGGTAGTGACAGCAGGTTCTCCACCGGATATTGATTCGGATGTTGAGTCATCTGGAAGACAAGCGGTAAAGGAATATTTGGAGGAGCGTTATGGAAAACATCGTGTATTTTCAATTGGAACATTTACCAGTCTTGGAATAAAGTCTGCAATTAGCGATACTGCACGTATGATGGGTATCGATACACAAACTGTGAAAGTTATCACAAAAATGGTTACTCAAAAAGAAATCAATGCAGGATTTGGTTTCTCAGACTTCTTTGCGAAAGCTATGCATAATGATGCAGTTAAGAAATTCATAATCGATTTTCCCGAATTAATGGAAATTGTTCGTGTTGTTCTTGGGAACTCAAAGTCTCCATCTGTACACCCTGCAGGGGTTGTAATCACTCCAAAATACGATAAGAACGGATCACTTATGAATGCTTGGGATTGGACTCCTATGAAGCTACACGACAATCAAATGGTTTCTGAATGGGAAGGTCAATGGATCGAAGCATCTGGATTATTGAAATTAGATTTGTTGGGAACAACTATCTTAGATAAGATTCATACAGTTATCGATAGTGTAAGAAAAGTGACTGGGGAAGTTGTAGACTTTCACGACATCTATACAAATAAATTAGAGGACGAAGATACTTTCGAAATATTTACGAATGGATTTACCCAAAACGTATTTCAATTTGCAAGTGTAAAAATGACTAAGTTTATTCAGTCTATGGAACCAACTACCATTGAGGATATATACGCTGCCAATGCACTATTTAGACCTGCAACAATGAACCTTGGATACCACGAAGATTATGTGGAGATGAAGCATGGCAGAAAAGAAGTTGTGTATGATTGGGGATTGGAGGAGGTAACCAAGGAGACTTATGGGATTATGGTTTACCAAGAGCAAATGATGAAAGCGGTACAAGTTATCGGTGGATTTACACTCCAAGAAGCGGATGCGGTAAGAAAGGCGATGGGTAAAAAGAATCAAGTCTTAATGGATTCATATAAGGATAGATTTGTTTCTGGTGCTGTTGAGAAAGGTTGTGATGAATTAGATGCGATTAAAATCTGGAATAAGATTGAGCAAGGTGCGAGTTATGGCTTCAACAAGTCACACGCTGCAGCTTATGGATTAGAATCATATGTTACTGCATACCTTAAAGCAAAGTATCCAGTCCATTTCTATACAATGTCACTTGAATTTGGAGACAAAGATAGCAGACCATTGATTATTTCTGAGATTACAGATGATGGTCGTATTGAAATTGCGGCTCCGAACGTTAATACTTCTGGAACTTTCTTTGCAACTGATTACGACAACAATAAGATCTACTGGGCATTAAATTCAATCAAAATGGTTGGAGATGTTGCCACAAAGAATATTGTTGATATACGTGAAACTGGAGGTGACTACGAAAGCTTTGATGATTTCGTAAGAAGAACTAAGGGACATAAAGTAAACAAGACTACGGTTGTAAACTTGATTCTTGCAGGTGCATTTGATGAGATTGAGAATCTAGGTTCTTCAGTTGGTAGATATAGATTAATCAAGAGCTTCTTCGTTGATCACTTAAAGGAACCAATTCCTGCAGATAAATTTCCAACGGAACAAATATTGAAAGTATTCTTTTGGAATAGACTTCAAAATGCTTTATCTGGTCTTGGGCACATCGAATACAGAAATGTGTATAACCAATCTGGTTTTAAAGAGAAGTTTAAATCACTACCATTCTTAAAGGCTGAAGACTTTCACCTTGAATCTAAGGTTGGTAAGTTTGTTGGATTCGCTGCAACATTAGTTGAGATAAAGGTTATGACTGTAAAGAAAACGCAGAAAGATTTTGCTAAATTAACTCTTCAGTGTAATGATAAAATGTTCTCATGTGTAGTTTGGATGGATCAGTGGGATGAGCATAAAGATAGATTAAAGAAGAATAAGGGTGGATTGATTGTGTTAAATGGTAAGATTTCTGCAGATGATTACTCTGGAGGAAATCAGTTATCAACTCACAAGAAGACATTAATTAAATTCTTTTAAGATAATTGGTGGGGTATTTATACACTCCACCACTTTTCACATATTAATACTATAAACAGTAAAATTATGACAAAGTTAGTAGATAAGCAAACAATAATAGATCATCTTTCAGCAGCACAAAGAGGTATTCCAGATAATGGGATTAGAACTCGTGCCTTAAAGGATGGATTAGATATTGCAAAGAGGGAGGTGGAAAGGGAATCGTCATTTGATGATATGATTGTTCTTGATAGGATCACTAAAGC
>TARA_R110000737_G_scaffold331394_1_pt1 | contig 42066 bp, 31 predicted proteins | sample TARA_R110000737 | Tara Oceans TARA_R110000737 (sample SAMEA4398027) | marine metagenome | biome: Polar Biome; feature: [SRF] surface water layer (ENVO:00010504); material: water (ENVO:00002006), including particulate matter (ENVO:01000060) such as... | depth 5 m | reverse complement strand
TTATGCTTATGCTTATGCTTATGCTTATGCTTATGCTTATGCTTATGGATGAGGTATAAGACGGTAGAGTGAGTAGACCTAATATTAGTAAGCAGTTTGGTCGTTATATTTAGCAATGATATGTCGCAATTTTCCTTATAAAAATGCAATATAAGTACTTATATCTATAATTTTGATAAAAGCCGCATTAAATCTGTAGACAACGCTTGCAATTCGTTTTGGCTTTGTTATAATACTCGCCCACGACATGAGACGTATTGTTAGCATCAATACTATGTTTATAGATTTTTTATAAATGTCTTGAATCGTTAGGTGAAGTGGGTGAGTGGCTGAAACCAGTTCCCTGCTAAGGAACCATACGTGTAAGCGTATCGAGGGTTCGAATCCCTCCTTCACCGCCATTTATTCAGTTGTTATTAGAGTAATAACGCAATATACTGCGTTAAACATTTTAATAATTAATTCAAAAAATAATTTGTTCTAATTAAAAAAAATGTTGACACAAGCGATATTATCTATATAATGACCAACCTAATTTACTGCAAAAGATATTATCTTCGCAGTGGATAAAGTGCAAAATACGCGCCTGTAGCTCAGTTGGATAGAGCACTTGGCTACGAACTAAGGGGTCGGGAGTTCGAATCTCTCCAGGCGCACCATTTGCATAATAGCTTAATTTAAGCTGATAAAACATTAAAATAATCGCCTGTCTTATGACAATTGGCGGTTTTTTTATGTCTGTAGCTTTTACCCTTCTACTTATTTATTCTACGATCATCTCCTGTGTATAACATGATTGGATAGCCAACTAATAATATTAAAGAGCCATCTATGATATCGGACAGTCATTTAGGATAATGTACGATAGCCCCACCATTTACGGTACAATAGCGTTACTATTCACTGCTTGCTATGAGCTTGTACCATGTCAAAAAGTCCATCTAAACGTCTGTCAAAAACGACTCGTAAATCAAAGCCTCAATCGAGTGCGCCTGTACAGCAAGATCCTAACGAAGAGCCAACCATCGCTAAGCCTATGATTCGTGTCGTGGCGATTCTCTATGATGGTATGCTGATTTTGGCGCTGTTATTTTTGGTAGGAACGATACTAACCGTCGTTGGTACGCTGTTGACTATGGAAACGGGTACTGAATCCTCACAAGCTCAGTCACTGCCGCTCTGGTATCAGAACGCCATTATGACGCCATCATTTGTACTGACGCTCGTGGCGTTCTACGGGATATTCTGGCGCCGTGGTGGTCAGACATTAGGTATGCAGACGTGGCGATTAAAAACGATTAATGATGCAGGTCAATGGTTAACGTGGGGTCAGTCGTTTAAGCGTATTTTGGCCGCTTGTTTGATGCCGCTGATTTTCGGCATTATTGGCAGTCTTATTGATGGATCACGCGCCGCCTTATTGGCCAGCGCGTTTCTTGGTTTGGTATTCAACTATGTGTTCTGCCTGTTCAACCCTCGCGGTCTGGCAGTACAAGACATGCTGTCCAACACCATCACCCTAAAAATGCCAAAAGTAACACATGAAGGGTTATGGCGCGGTTTTAAAAATCGTAAGAAGAAACTGTAGTCTGATTTTATTAACGTAATAACTCTTATCGACGTAATAATGTAGTTGTACTAATGATCAATTAATTCAGCTTAAACAGTTACATACTAACGCTTTGAATCAGCCATGCGGTGTAGCCCATAAAGAACAGTACCAATGTGGCACCTGACGTACGACCGAATTGGCGTTTTGTTTTAAAGGCAAACACGCATAGTGTCACTAGCAATATCGTCAAGACTCCCATCGCCATCACATCACGTGACAGAATCACTGGGTCGGCGGCGATAGGGGCAATAACGGTTGCCAAGCCGACAACTGCCAACGTATTGAAAATATTAGAGCCGATGATATTGCCGAGCGCCATATCATGCTCGCCTTTACGGGCAGCTGACAGGCTCGATACCAGTTCAGGCAATGAGGTCCCAACGGCGACAATCGTTAGACCAATGATAAGCTCACTAAGCCCCCATAGCGTTGCTAACTCGACAGCACCCCAAACGATAGCGCGTGAGCTAGCTACGAGCATCAGCATACCGATAATTAAACTGACAATACCACGTGTTACGCTTGGTTCTAGCTTTTCTAAGCTCTCTGAGTTATTTGAGTGCTCTAAGTTATTTGAGTGCTCTGAGTCAGCATTAGCCACGACTACATCGTCTTCGTGCTCATGATATCCTTCGCGTATACTCATTATGATCTGTAGTCCTAAGACGGCGACCAATAGTATTAATAGTACGATACCATCAACTTGGCTTAATGTCCCATCACGTAGCTGCCAAGCGGCGATGACAGTAATCAGTAGCAGTAAGGGCAAATCGCGCTTTACGATGCCTCTACGGATGATAATAGGGCTAATCAATACGGTTGCACCGAGTACCAATGCGATGTTGATGATATTTGAGCCATAAGCGTTACCTAGAGCCAGCTCAGGGCTGCCTTCTATCGCTGCTAGTACTGATACCACCATCTCAGGCGCTGACGTACCTATACCCAATATTAAGACACCAATCAAGAAGCTAGGCACACTAAATTTCTTTGCTAGTGCTGTCGCCCCATCAATGAAGACATCGGCACTCCAAACTAAAATTGCTAACCCAATCAGTATTGCAAGCGCTGCCAACCACATCGGTATGTTTCCTTATATATGATGAAAAATATGAGTTTAATAGAGAAAAATTGCATAAAAAAAGCCGAATCTTGATTTAGATTCAGCTTTCCTTTTAGCATCGAGATTTTTAGTAATAATAGCAGCTAATTCAAAGATGTAACTTTGTGTTTATCTTAAATTTACCAAAACCTCACCATCCTGTCATATTAAGCAACTTGTACAGGAATGATATTTGCTGTGTCTTTAACGGTGTTGTCTTCGTTGCAATAGACCAGTTTTGGCTGATACGTTGACGCTTCAACTTCATCAAAATGCGCGTAAGCACAAATGATAACGATATCGCCCAAATCTGCCATATGAGCCGCAGCACCATTTAATGAGATAATACCAGAGCCCGCCTCAGCACGGATAGCATAGGTGCGAAAGCGCTTACCGTTGGTCACGTTATAGATATCAATAGATTCATTTTCGCGTAGACCAGCAAGATCTAATAGATCGCCGTCGATACCGCAAGAGCCTTCATAGTGAAGTTCAGCGTGGGTAACACGGGCACGGTGTAATTTGCATTTAAGCATATTAAGTAGCATAGGTTGGTTCCTTGGCGTAACTGATATTAATTAACTAAATCAAAAGGTTAATGGGGATAAAACTGCCAAAATAAAAGGTCATTATCATTGAATGACTATATTATTCTGGTAATTTAAAGCCATTAATTTGTGAACGTGCTTTTTCGACATCACCATCTAACAACAATGGGAGCGCTTCAAAAGCAGCTGTCAGCGCGCTATCAATCGCAATCTGCTCATCAGGAGATGCTTTAGAGAGAACGTGTCCACTAACTTTAGACTTGTGACCAGGATGGCCGATACCCACACGCAGGCGATGAAAATCATTGCCAATATGCGGCGTGATATCACGTAGGCCGTTGTGACCACCATGTCCACCGTCTGTTTTGAGTTTGATACTACCAGCTGGAATATCGAGCTCATCATGAGCAATCAACAATTCATCATTTTTGATGCCATAGAAATTTACCATAGGCACCACTGACTGACCAGATTTATTCATAAACGTCAGCGGCATAAGTAAACGCACATCAGATCCATGAATCTGCCCACGCCCTGTCACTCCATGAAATTTCTTATCAGGGGAGAGCGTGATATTAAACTGCTGAGCCAAATGATGGACAAACCAAAATCCTGCATTATGACGCGTAAACATATACTGCTGACCAGGATTACCAAGACCGACAATAAGCTTTATGGCCATAAAAACACCCTGCTTGAATTTGATAAATAGGGGTAAGGTTTGAGGTACTGATAGACAGTTTATTTTCAAACCTTACTTACAAAAACAGCAGGAGATTTTAATCACCTGCTGTCTTATTGACTAAACGAATGTATCACTAACCAGCACAAAATAATGCACTAGTTAGAAATAGTATATTACTCGCTGTCTTTGTTTTCTTCAGTACCGTCGTTTTGCTCAGTTGCTGGTACTTCATCAGCATCAACGTCAGCATCAGCATCAACTTCTTCTACTGTTGGTGGCTGCATGTTAACGATAGTACGGTCATGGCCGTCTTCTAGCTCAAGCTCATGAATAACAACGCCTTCAGGAAGTTTGATGTCTGATAGACGGAACAAATCACCGATTTCCATGCCTGATACATCTACTTCTAGGTATTCAGGAAGTTGTGATGGTAAGCAGATAACTTCGATATCAGATACTAGAGTAGATAGTACACCAGCAGCAGCAGTACCAGGCGCATCTTCACGACCAGTGAAATGAACAGGAACGTTCATGTGGATTTTCTGACCTTTTACAATGCGCTGGAAATCAGCATGCATTGGGAAGCCTTTAGCTGGATGGCGCTGCAAGTCTTTGATAACAGCTTGATGCTCTTCACCGTCAACGTTGATAGTCAAGATGTGTGAGAAAAACGCTTCGAATTCTAGTGATTTTACTAGTTCGTTAAGCTTGATAGAGATAGCTGTTGGCTCTTCGTTACCACCATAGATGATAGCAGGAACTAGGTTCTGCTTACGTAGGCGGCGGCTCGCACCTTTACCTTGTAGTTCAGCAGCACGATCAACGGCGTTTAGTTCAAAATGATTAATGCTCATGGATATAATCCTATAAAAAAAATGATGAAGTGTCTGGTCATAAAAAAGTGGATTTGCGACCAATCCACTAATACGTGATGATAGCTAATATTATCGTTACGAAGAAAACTCGCAATGTCTAAGCTTAGCCATTTGCTTATAGCAGCGCTCGCTACGATAATTACCATAACGATGGTTGCTGTTAAGCATGATCAGCACTTTTGATAGTGCTAGCCTAACAAAAACAACGAAAAGGTCAGCACAGGCGCGCATTATACGTGATTCTGTAGCAATAATAAAGACCTACGCAAAACGCCTACACAAAACAAAGCGCCAAGTAAGGATACTTGACGCTCTGTTTTTTAACTATTCAAGATGTCTTACTACAGTCATTGCTACTAAAAATTACTGTAATAGCTGTTTTAAAAATAACTGTATCAGTTTAAGCGTCAAACATCGCGCTAATAGATTCTTCGTTATTGATACGGCGTAAGCTTTCAGCAAGCATCGGTGCAATACTTACCTGACGGATTTTGCTACAGGCTTTGGCTTCAGCAGATAGTGGAATTGTATCGGTCACAACCACTTCATCCAATGCAGATTCGCTGATGTTTTTCAGTGCGTTACCTGATAGGACAGGGTGCGTGATATAAGCTAAGACGCGACGTGCACCATTTTCTTTCAATGCTTCAGCCGCTTTACACAATGTACCTGCAGTATCGACCATATCATCAACGATGACGCAATCACGGTCACGAACATCACCAATGATGTGCATTACTTGTGACTCATTGGCACGAGCACGGCGCTTATCAATAATTGCCATGTCGGTATCGCCTAACTGCTTGGCCATCGCACGTGCACGAACCACACCGCCTACATCAGGTGAAACAACCATGATATTGTCATAGTCTTGCTTTTGTAGGTCGTTTAGCAATACAGGTGTGCCGTAGATGTTGTCTACAGGGATATCAAAGAAACCCTGAATCTGATCTGAGTGCAAATCAACAGTCATTACGCGATCGATACTAACGATGTTTAGCATGTCAGCAACCACTTTAGCCGAGATAGGTACACGAGCTGAGCGTGGACGACGATCCTGACGAGCATAACCAAAATACGGCATGACAGCTGTGATACGGCCAGCACTAGAGCGACGCAAGGCGTCAGCCATCATCATGATTTCCATCAAGTTGTCGTTGGTCGGTGCACAAGTAGGCTGCATGATAAACACATCTTTACCACGTACGTGTTCTTTGATTTCCACGGCAATTTCGCCATCAGAAAAACGCGTGATGTCAGCTTTACCAAGAGGTATGTGAAGATGATCGGCTACGGTTTTTGCTAATTCTGGGTGGGCATTACCCGTAAAAATCGCCAAATAAGGCATGACAGAAGTCCTATTGATTGACTCAAGCAGCGACCGCTAAGCAGTGTCAAACTGCTCAAATTAAGAAAAGAGTGGTGAAGGTATTGAAGTATACTATTACAGTAAAAAATGGCAGGGGTAGCTGGACTCGAACCAACGGATGTCAGGATCAAAACCTGATGCCTTACCAACTTGGCTATACCCCTGTAATGTCTAGGCTATGAACAACTGATATATAATAGCGACTAAGTAGTCGTTCTCAATATAGTGTCATGACCTGTCAGTTATCTAAAAAACGGATAAACCGTTTAAAACATAACTTTTCCCTAGCGGTGTCCATTGCGAACTATACCGAAACTGGGATAACGTTGTCAATGACAATAAGATAAGTGGCTGTCTATAAACCGCTTATACTAGATGTATCTCTAACGCTTCGTACTAAAAAATGGCAGGGGTAGCTGGACTCGAACCAACGGATGTCAGGATCAAAACCTGATGCCTTACCAACTTGGCTATACCCCTATTGTGGCGACCTATTATAAGTAAATTTTCAGATTTTGCAAGTCATTTGCGGCTTTTTCTGGTATTTATTCATCATAGGTTACTGCTGGCGCTATTTTAGCAAATTAAAATAGGCAATCCTACCGTTGTCATTATTTAGATGATAAGAAATCTAAAGGTTGTATATGCTATTTTAAGTTTCCAACGACATATGCCGCACAAGGCGCATCTGTAATCCACTTCGCCACAAGCTTTTTATCAGTGGCTACGCTTGCATCTAGAGGCAAAAATACCGCACTACCAGAACCAGTCATGCGTGGGCGGCTCAGTGTTTGCGCTTCTAACCCCTGTAGATAACTTAAGGCATCTGCAACAGCAGGAGCAAGGCTTGTGACCACTGGGGTAAAGACATTATGATAAGGCGTAGTGAGCGTTTGTACATATTCAGCGTATTGGTTTTGGATAGTTGCAACCGATAGGGGCGCGATATCTCGCTGTAGTTTAGGATGCGCAAATAGCTTGGCAGTATTGACATGGGCATTAGGTGTTAAGATTAAGTACTGCTGGTCAGGCAGGTCGATGGCAGTCAATTCTTCACCAATACCCATGGCAATAGCGTCTTGGCCAAAGATAAATATAGGTACATCCGCACCTACAGTTGCGCCAATCTTTATAAGCTCATCACAGGTAAAATTAAGCTGCCAATTCTCATTGAGCACTAGCATAGTCGTTGCTGCATTAGATGAGCCACCGCCTAGACCCGCGCCCATTGGCAAGTGCTTATCTAAAGTAACATGCACTTTTGCCAACTGCTCAGGTAAAGTATTTGACTGTCTGGCAAATGCTAGCAATGCGCGTGCTGCTTTGAAAATTAAATTGTCTTTTATACTAATAGTGATAGCCTCTGCACCATCCAATATCAGTAGCTGATGACAGAGTTGATTAGCACTTAATTCACTAGCTATAGTAGAAATCACAGCATCATCACTGACCGAAAAATGCAAGTAATCGCCCCAGTCAAGCAGGCGAAATACCGTTTGCAAATTATGATAGCCATCGGCACGTTTACCCGTGATGTGCAAAAACAGATTGAGTTTTGCAGGTGATAAACGAGTAATCGTAGAAGCAGATGATGCGGCTATATTTTCAGTCATATTTTTTATCATAAGGTGCAGTTATAAACAGCTATCTTAATTAGCAATAATGATTTTTAGCGTAGTTCATATCATCAACCAGTGATGGATTAATGGTTGATCGTCATTACAACTTTGTTGCCTTGAGGCTGTACTGCACTAATTTTACTAGGTAACTTATCCGTACCTTTATAAGTAAAGTTGGCTGTCCACTCACCATTGACTGAGCTAACTAAACGGCTCTGATCATCCAGTTGTGGCGCACTATCTGAAGGTGCTGGGCGACCAGAAATCCAGTAAGGCATTTGTGAAATTGGCGCTTGCCAACCAGTAGCTTTCTTTAGCAAGGTTTCAGGGTCGTCAGCGGTCAAGGTACCTGTCTTTTCGCTAACCAGAGTAGCGGTCTGACCATTGTATTCAATGTTGGTTTTACCAATACCGAGTGCGCCAATTAATTCAATGGCAAATCGGTCATTTTGCTGACCCCATGCATAAAATGCACTACCACCTTGAGTACCTGTCGAATCATTCGCAGGTGTCGTCACTCCAATTTTACCGGTAATATTAAAGCTCTCTAGCTTTTTAGGTTGGTCAGCGTTTTGACCTTGTACCGTCGTTGTCGGTTGGTTGGTCGCGTTGGCTGTTTTTAATGACTGACAACCAGAGGTAATGACCATTGCTGCAGTCATAGCAGTAAACAGAGCCAATTTATTTGGTTTATAAGAAGTGATTAATGCTGACATAATAGTTTCTCAAAATGGAAAGATGAACAAAGATATTAGCTTAAGCGTTATTTGTTGCTCGGTTATGCATGGCTGTTAGCTTCTTATAACGACCTTGTAATTTATAAATGCTTCGTTATTTATAAAAACCTTATCAGCTATCATATCTCTGTGACTACAAAACTCGAATAACATATCCAAAATCAGCGCTATTAATACAGCTGTATGCGGTCATTAATATTATGCTGTCCAAATGAGAAGCGCTGCTGCAAGTCGGCGAGTAATGCCTCAACTTTTTCATTGTTACCTAAGCCTTGGTAGGCGCGCAATAACAGCGTTCCTGAGCGCAGAGTTGGTAGCACATCATAAGGTGTCTGTAGATAGTCAATAACCTGCTGATAGTTCTCTTTGGCCAATGCATTGCCCGCCAAGACATTTAAGGCTTGCAGATGTAGGTCGTTATCATAACGTGGGTCATCATAGCGAATCTGAATAATTGCGGTAGCTAGCGCCAGACCTTGCTCTGAACTGCGCTCATTTGCCAACAGTAACTGTGCATAGCTCAACTGATAGGATAAATTGCTAGGATCTAATGCCTGCAAGTGATTCAACAAGGTGCGCTTAACGACATAGTCTTCTTTATCATCTAACAGCTGAGCCCGTGCAAAGAGTAGCATCTCATTGTCAGGATATTTACGAGCGGCACGAGTTAGTAGACGCAGTGCTTCATCAGATTCGTTTTGTTGCCACAAAATATCGGCTTGCATGACAAAAGTGTCAGGCGCGAATACCGTGAAGTCTTTGCGCAGCTTCTCTAAAGTCGCGATTGCCCCATCGATGTCATTATCGAGTAATTCAAACGCCACTACCTTTCTACGCGCTTCTAATACCAAATCCTCTTGCATGACGCCATTGAGATAGTATTTGGCTTGATCGAACAACTGCTGACGCTCAGCACTGATACCCAGATAATAATAGGCTTGATCAAGATAAGCTGGACTCTTGGCAAGCATATTGAGTAGCTCATCGGCACTAGCGTACTCTTCAATATCCAAGCTCACTAAGGCTGCGAGCAGAGTAATCTCAGAATCATCACTGAAGCGGCTATGTGCTTCAAGTAGTAACTTCCAAGCTTGTTCGCTTTGCTTTAAATCTAATAGATAGCGAATCTCATATAAATATAAGCTTTTGCTATCAGGGTTGCGTAGACGAGCTTGACTGACATAATTGATGACGGTTTCTGCGGTCACAATTTTACGCAATATATCCGCTTTTAACGTGATAAAAGGCACATAGTCTGGCTGACGCTCTAGCGCTCGATTAATATGAACAATAGCGACTTCAGGTTCGTTAAACTGATAGAGTAAACCCGCTTTTAACACTGACAATGAGGCATTTTGCTCGCTATCTAGTGGCTGCAACGCGGCAAGAAGCTCACGTTTGTCATCATCATTATTTGGGTAAATGCCTATAAGGATTTCGCTTAAGTCTGCGCGTGGGTCATAGCGCAAGATGCGGTTTAAAGTCTCGCCTGCTAATATATAGTCATGGGCACGTAAGGCCAAATGCGCGACATAAAACCACGCAGGCACATGGTCAGGGTTTTGGTCCTGCCATGTCTTGGCAAACTGTAATGAGTCTTCAACCCTTTCGTTACGCAACGACAGGCTAAGCGCTCTCTCAAACACGGCTGTGGCATCTTCTTTAAAAGACTGTTGCTTATAAATAGAGACCGCACGTCGTTTGTCATCGCGATCGGCAGCAAACTCGGCATCCAGTAGAGCGTACAAGCTTGGTTCACTCAGCTCAGGTTGCCATAAGCTGGCTGGTGCTAAGCCATTAATATTTTTTACGTTTTCTATAGTAAGCGTATCTTCATTATAAGGTGTATCAATCGGAGCACTACTATCATTTACTTTATTGCCATTTGGTTTATCGGCAGTTACCTTATTGGCAGCTGATTTAGTATCGGTAGCAACGGATACGTTAGGAATTTTTGTTTCTAGCAATATATCGGGATGGCTAGCATGAACAGGGGCTGCTAAACACAGGCACACAGCTAGAGACAACGCTAGCTTATACCGTTGACACAGGCGCTTAATAGCGACATGCAATAAAGCACGGAAGCTAGAGTATTCGCTATAGGGATGTGGTGACCGAAGTAATGACCCAAAAAAAATCATAGATAGCCGTATTCGCCCATGGTTTACCTACACAGATAAGGCAAGTTTGTTTTAATCATTTCAAGTTAGATATTGGCAATATGTACCCATGACAAACATTATAAGAGTAGACCGATGAGATAAACAATAGCATCCGTGTTACTCAGATAGTGGCATGTCTGACCGTATGAATATGCTACTAGTAGCGAGTACGTTACCAAAGAACGATACTGAAGATAATTAAATATAGATAGGTCTGTCGAACTGAATATTATAGAAATATAACAAGTTAAGATAGAGTAAGCGAATGATCTAACATTATATTATTGACCATAAGTCAAAACTCAGCTATTGATTTTATAAATCGTATGAGTAGTTGATTTGTTACATTTGCGACCAGATACAGAGATATGGTTATCATAGATGGGTGAGTGTTAATTAAAGCCCGCAATAATGATATAATAGGCGGTTTTTAGGGTCTTCCTTTTTAGCGCTGTCGTCAAAAACTGTCTTTTAAAAATAATAAGATAGCGTAAGGGGCAACTGAGCGTCATGTTTATGGTCTATCGATAATGAGATTAGTGGTCATTGGGGTCAATCACAAAACTGCACCAGTCGCTCTGCGAGAGCGCTTGGCGCTTGTGGGTGACGATGTAAATGTCGCACTCAAACAAATAGAAGCCTTTACTGATGGTAGCGTGATCGTCTCTACTTGTAACCGCACCGAAATCTATGCGCTAGTGCCGCACACTTCAACGTCGCAGCCCGCTAATAGCCAAATATCTGACTCACAATCATCCGATATACAGGATGTCAAAGCCGCAGGGCAGTTATCTAATAATGCTTTTAGTAGTAGCATGAATATCTCGTCTGCTGCGATTAGTGCGCATATTACCAAAATCAAAACGTGGTTGGCTGACTTCAAGCAACTACCACTCGTTGATATTGATCCTTATCTCTATGTACATCGTGATACTCATGCATTGACTCATTGGTTAAGAGTGGCAGCTGGTCTCGATTCTATGATACTGGGTGAGCCGCAGATTCTCGGGCAAATCAAAAACTCTGTGCATCTGGCTCAAGACCAAAAAGTACTCAGTAATCAGCTCGGTTGGATCATCGATCAAGTATTCGCTGCCGCCAAACGAGTGCGTAATGAGACGCAGGTTGGCGCCCAAGCCGTATCGCTTAGCTTTGCCGCAGCCAAATTGGTCACACAAATATTTGATGATTTACCCAGTCGTACTCTACTGGTTGTTGCCGCAGGCGAGATGAATCGCTTGGTTGCCACCCATATCGCAGGGCTAGGGGTCGGACGAGTCATTATCTGTAACCGTAATCCCGAACGTGCCGAAGCGTTAGCGGCTGAACTACGTGGCCCTAATCGCCGCGTAGACGTTAGACCTTTACAGGAGTTGCCGCAAGTATTGGCAGAAGCCGATATTGTCAGCAGTTGTAGTGGCAGTATGGATTTGTTGATTGATAAGACAATGACCATACAAGCGCTCAAGCGTCGCCGTTATCAACCAATGCTTATGATAGATTTGGCCGTACCGCGCGATATCGATTCAACCATTAGCCGTATCGATGATGTTTATCTGTACTCTGTCGATGATTTGCAGCATGTGATTGCAGGTAATATCGAGCAGCGTCGCCAAGCCGCAGTGGATGCTGAGCTGCTAGTGAGTCAATTGGTGGTTGAGATAGATCGCCGCTTTCAGGTTCGCCAAGTTGGTAAAGATATTCAGCAATACCGCGCGTGTACTCAAGGTCAGGTGGATAAGCTGCTGCATGAATCTATTGCTAAGCTGCAACAGGACGATGTCAGTCCAGAAGATATCATCACTGAGCTATCGCGACGTTTGACTCAAACACTGACCCACGCACCATCGAAACTGATGCGCAAAGCCGCACGCGAAGGCGATAGTGAGTTGCTAGACTTCGTGGTGTCAGGACTACAAGATGCTCATCGCGGGCATTGATGTTTTTATCGTGGCTTTATAAATCAAAATTTATCAATCAATCAATACCTACCAATAAATGCTCGATAGCGCAAGTCATATCGTTGCCTGAGCGTATCGTTGTCAACCTTAAGCATCAGTGCTAATATCAAGCTCTCATGGATGGCTTAGGTCAAGATATGTGCTGGTGTTTGCTCGTAATATGACTACAAATATATTAACTTAACGTTAGTAGACCTCATCAGTGTTCGTTGTTTTTTGTTCGTTTAAAGACAATGTATCTCTAGACAGCGCAAGACCTCACCATCAAAATAATAGCACTTGATTATAGTGCTATCTAATCCATGTCCTATATTATCTAACCATACACTAGGAGTGTTCAATGCCTGCATTACGTCAAGATATCGATCCAAACGGCTTATTAGAGTATTCAGTGGTTTATACCGATCGTGCGCTGAACCATATGTCAAAAGCCTTTCAGCAAGTGATGAACGACCTATCTAGTGACCTAAAATCTGTGTATAACGCTGACGCAGTGGTGATCGTTCCTGGTTCTGGTACTTATGGTATGGAAGCAGTCGCTCGCCAGTTGGCAAATGATGAAGACTGCCTAATCATTCGTAATGGTTGGTTCAGCTATCGTTGGACGCAAATCTTAGAAAAAGGCAAAATCGCCAAGTCATCTACAGTGCTCACGGCCAATCGTGCTGATGATAGTGAGTCGCCAAAGCCGTTTGCTCCAGTCGATATCGACGTTGCTGTAGCTAAAATCAGAGAAGAAAAGCCAGCAGTTGTATTTGCGCCGCATGTTGAAACCTCATCGGGTATCATCTTATCAGATGACTATATCAAAGCGTTGAGCGAAGCTGTGCATCGCGTCGGCGGATTGTTAGTCATTGACTGTATTGCTTCAGGCTGCGTCTGGCTAGACATGAAAGCATTGGGTATCGATGTACTGATTAGCGCACCGCAAAAAGGTTGGAGCAGTACACCGAGCGCTGGTTTGGTCATGCTAAGCGATGCGGCTGTCACAAAAGTAGACAGCACTGAGTCAGATAGTTTTAGTATCGATCTAAAGCAATGGTTGAATATCATGCGTGCCTACGAGAACGGCGGTCATGCCTATCATGCAACGATGCCGACAGACAGCTTGCGTCAGTTCCGCGATGCCGTTAATGAAGCTAAAGCAATTGGTTTTGATAAGTTGCGTGACGCGCAGTGGACGCTTGGCAAACGTATTCGTGAAATGTTAGAAGCCAAAGGTGTTGAGAGCGTTGCTGCTGAAGGGTTTAAAGCGCCTGGCGTTGTTGTATCTTATACCGATCGCGATGACATGCATAAAGGCAGTGCCTTCGCTGAAATCGGGGTGCAAATCGCTGCTGGCGTACCATTGAAAGTGGGCGAGCCTGATAACTTTAAAACTTTCCGTTTGGGTCTATTTGGTTTGGATAAATTGACCGATATCGATGGTACCGTAGCGCGTTTTGAAACGGCACTTGATAAAGTGCTGAGCCAGTAAAGATAACAATTAAAAGGGCTGATAAAGATAGTAACAGGATAGCTTATTAAGTCTTTTTCACCGCCTTTTTTAAAGCCTTTACAGTACAGTCTTTACAGTTATAAAAAATACTGAACCATTAGTGTCATGCTAGGTTCAGTATTTTTTTACCTTTTTTATTATATTTTATAATATAATGTATTTTTATAAATTAATACTCAAGTACGTATTTAATAAACTTAATCAGGTAGTCCGTTATGAGCATACAAATAGACTGGCAAGCATTTACGCCGATCTCCTTAGTTGGGGGTCTAATGCTAGGTGTAGCGACGGTTATCTTACTGCTAGGTATCGGTCGTATAGCAGGTATCAGTGGTATTTTTTCAAGCCTACTAAAACCCAAGCGTGTAGAGATGTGGCAGGTGCTGTTTATACTGGGTTTGGTCATCTCACCACTGCTATATCAGTTGGCAAGACCACTACCTGAGGTAGCTATCAGTACTTCCGTGCCATTATTGATTGGTGCAGGGTTATTGGTCGGCTTCGGCACGCGTTTAGGTTCAGGATGCACGAGTGGGCATGGTATCTGTGGTAACGCACGGCTGTCTCCACGGTCATTGGCAGCGACTGTCACCTTTATGCTGTTTGGGATTTTGACCGTTTATATCGGTCGTCACGTACTAGGCCTACTATAGCGAACTCATGGCAGATTGTCAGATGAAGACTGATGGTCGGACTCATACGCGAACGACATATGATGGTTAATAAAAGATAATAATAGCGAGATACGACGATGCTAAAAAATATAATCGGATTGCTAGCAGGACTGCTGTTTGGACTGGGACTACTGGTGTCAGGTATGACTGATCCTATAAAGGTACAAGGGTTTTTGGACGTATTTGGTGCATGGGATATCTCCCTTGCTCTTGTGATGGGCGGTGGTCTGATTGTCGCTTTCTTCGGTGTACGATTAGCAAAGCGTCAACAAAGCAGCTGGATTGGTACACCGATTGATATGCCAAGCAAAACTGTCATTAATAAAAAATTACTTATCGGTGCGATGTTGTTCGGTATCGGCTGGGGGTTGGTTGGTATCTGCCCAGGACCAGGAATTGTATTGCTCGGTACGGGGCAGTGGCAAGCGTATGTGTTTATTCCAGCTATGATTATAGGAATGCTAGTTTATCAATGGCTTGAGCCTAAGCTTGGCTAACATAACTAGTTCTCTATAAATAGACGAGCGCTCAAAAAAAGGTCAGCTATATGTAGCTGACCTTTTTGATGAATGTTAATTGACGATATGATTTAATAAATAACAGTTTTATTTAGCACTGGCGGTTACTTTTGGCGTTTCGTGTGCCAATGATTTAGCCGCTTGGCGTAGCTCAAACTTTTGAACTTTACCGGTACTGGTCTTAGGTATTTCTGCAAAGACAATATATTTCGGCACTTTAAAACCTGCTAGGTGCTGACTACAATGCTCCATCACCGTATCACGTTGCAGCGTGCTACCGGCGTGAATCTCGATAAAGGCGACGGGCACTTCGCCCCATTTATCATTTGGTGCGGCGACGACGGCACAGCTCTCAATCGCAGGTAGTTTATACAAGACGTTTTCTACCTCAATACTAGAGATGTTCTCACCGCCTGAAATGATGATATCTTTTAGTCTGTCCATAATTTTGATATAGCCATCAGGGTATTTAACACCCAGATCACCCGTGCGGAACCAGCCATCAGCGAATGCCTCTTCGGTAGCTTTGCGGCTTTTTAGATAGCCTTTCATCACCATATTGCCACGTAACGCCAGCTCACCCATCTCTTCTCCGTCAGCGGCGACTGGTTCAGTCGTACCTTGCTTAAATACTTCAAACCCTGCCATCAAGTGTGACGTTACGCCTTGACGTGATTTCTTTTGAGCACGTGTCGCCACATCAAGCTCATCCCATTCTTCGTGCTCAGCGCAGACCGTCACTGGCCCATATACTTCAGTGAGACCGTAGACGTGCGAGATATGAAAGCCCATTGCTTCCATCGCGGCCAGCATGGTTTCAGATGGCGGTGCGCCAGCGACCCAGCCTTTGACCGTATGGGTGATAGCATCTTTATACTCAGGTTTGCCGCCAGCAATCATATTGTGTACGACCGGTGCAGAGCAATAATGGCTAACTTGATGCTTGGCAATCAGCTGCAATATCAAATCAGCATCAATTTTTCGCAAGCATACATTGATCCCAGCACGCTCGGCGATGGTCCACGGAAAACACCAACCGTTGCAGTGAAACAGTGGTAGCGTCCATAGATACATCGGGTGTTTGGGCATGTCCCAATCTAAAATATTAGAGACAGCATTGAGAGTTGCGCCGCGATGATGATAGACCACACCTTTGGGCTTGCCTGTGGTACCAGAGGTATAATTGAGTGCAATGGCATCCCACTCATCTTTCGGCATCTCCCAATTGTCCAAGCTGTCTGAACTGGCAATCAATGCTTCATAACTAATGAGCCCAAAGCGTTCGACATCAACTGCTTTGTCCGTTGAATGAATGACGATTAAGTCTGGAAAAGTCTCATCGATAATCTCAGCATGCTCAGCAAACTCACTGTCTAAGATTAAAACCTTTGCTTCGGAATGCTGCAAACAAAAGGTAAGCGCATTAATATCGAGTCGGGTGTTCAAAGTACAGAGGACACTGCCTGACATCGGTACGCCAAACGCACATTCGACCATCGCAGGCGTGTTCGGCAGCATCACGGCTACAGTGTCGTTTTTATCGATACCCAATTTGCGCAGACCATCAGCCAGTTGGCGACAGCGGGTATAGGTCTGTTGCCATGTCTGAGTGAGGTTATTGTGTTCTAGATCGTCATAAATGATGGCAGTCTTATTAGGATAAACTTGCGCGCTGCGAATGATGAAGTCGATAGGGGTAAGTGGTTGATGGTTGGCGGCATTTTTGCCGAGACCTGTATGGAAATCTGTCATGATGATAGTCCTTTATCGTATTTCTATAATGCGTCAGTACATTAACGTCAGTATGTTATTTAGTACAGTAATCTAGCATAGAAGTTATAGGTATAAGTCGATATTTATCGATTTATACCTTAGTCTACTCTCTACGTGATATTAAGCTAACGGTATATAATCTACCTTAAAAGTTGGCTGGGTTTTGTGGTGTTTGCTTAACCATATGCCACAGTACCGCCTGATACACCGTCCCGCTCGTTATAGCAATTAATATAGTGCTCACTCATCAGTCGCTTGTCTGCATAGCTGACAATAATCGCGGTGTGTTACGATATCGAAGATGCTAAACCCCTTAGGCCCACTAATTCTAAAAAGCCGTTTTTAAGAAGTAGCCTCATAAACTATTCATAAGGAAAATGATATGTCTGCCAGCCATAGTGCCAATACGATCCAAACCGCTAGCACCAATGAACACTATCCGCATTTATTTGAGCCGCTAGATTTGGGCTTTACTACGCTAAAAAACCGTATGGTTATGGGCTCGATGCATACTGGGCTTGAAGACCGTTTTTATAATTATGGCAAGCTGGCGGCGTATTTTGCAGAACGTGCCAAGGGCGGCGTGGCAATGATGATCACTGGCGGTATCTCGCCTAACCGCGAAGGTTGGTTATTACCTGCTGGCGGAACGATGAATACTAAAGCTGACGTGATTAATCACCAGCGTGTCACCCGTGCTGTGCATAAGCATGACAGCAAAATCATCATGCAGATATTGCACAGTGGTCGCTATGGCTATCATCCTTTTGCCGTATCCTCTAGCCCGATTAAATCTCCAATCTCACCGTTCAAACCGCGTAAGATGAGCATCAAAAACATCGAGCAGACGGTAAAAGATTATGCTCGCTCAGCCAAACTTGCCAAGCAAGCAGGCTATGATGGTGTCGAAATCATGGGCTCTGAAGGTTATTTACTCAACCAGTTTTTATCAAGCCATGTGAATAAGCGTAAAGACATCTACGGTGGTGATATTCATGGACGTATGAAGTTCGCTGTCGACGTGGTCAAAGCGGTACGTGAGGCGACTGGCGAAGACTTTATTATTCTATTCCGCCTATCAGTGATTGATTTGGTCAAAGACGGTAATGTCATGGATGAAGTCATTACCGTGGCTAAGGCACTAGAAGAAGCGGGCGTGACCATCATGAACACTGGTATCGGCTGGCATGAAGCGCGTGTGCCGACTATCGTGACGAGTGTGCCACGAGCCGCTTTCGTTGATTTCACCGCTGAAATCAAAAAGCATATTAGTATCCCGATGATGGCGGCTAACCGTATCAATATGCCAGAAACAGCAGAAGAAATCGTTGCGACTGGTCAAGCTGATATGATTCAGATGGCGCGTCCATTCTTGGCTGATGCGCACTGGGTCAATAAAGCCAAAAATGGACAGACAGATCGCATTAACACCTGTATTGCTTGTAACCAAGCCTGCCTCGACCATACGTTTGAAAACAAACGCTCGACTTGTTTGGTCAACCCGCAAGCTTGTTATGAGACTGAACTGGTCTATAAAAAAACCAAAAAGCCGAAAAAAGTCGCCGTCATCGGTGGCGGTGTCGCTGGTATGTCAGCGGCTCATGTGGCGGCCTTACGTGGTCATGACGTGACTCTGTTTGAAGCTAAAGACGTGCTTGGCGGACAGTTTAACTACGCTAAAGTCATCCCTGGTAAAGAAGAGTTCTTTGAAACTATTCGCTACTACATCAATGAGCTTGAGCATCTGGGTGTTGAGATTAAACTGAATACCAAAGTCGATAAGGACATGCTTGAAAAAGCTAAGTTCCATCATGTCATCGTGGCAACGGGTGTCGTACCGAGAAGTCTAGAAGGTAAGCTCGAAGGGGCTGAGCTGCCACAAGTAATGAGCTATGCTGAGCTACTGTCTGGCGAAAAAGCAGTGGGTAACACAGTCGCGGTCATCGGTGCTGGTGGTATCGGCTTTGATGTCAGTGAATATCTGACAGCTAATCATGGTAAATCACTGGATGAGATCGGCCCTGAAGGACTAAAAGATCCAAGCTATCGCCCTGAGCCACAGTCAATCAATGAGTGGCGCGAAGAGTGGGGCGTGACCAACGATACCGACTATCAAAGTGATGGTGGTCTGGTCAGACCAGCAGCGATTAAACCAATTCGCCAAGTGTATTTAATGCAGCGTAGTAAAGGCCGTCTGGGTAGTGGTCTGAACAAAACCTCAGGCTGGGTACATCGTGCGCATATCAAGTCTCACGGTGTGATCCAAGTCGCTGGCGTGCAATACGACAAAATCACCAACGAAGGTATCTGGGTGACTAACCCACAAGGTCAAAGCCAGTTATTACGTGTCGATAGTGTCGTTGTCTGTGCCGGTCAAGAGTCAGTCGTTGAGCTGATGCCAAATGTTGGTGATGCACCAGACGCGCAATATCACCTAATCGGCGGTGCTAAGCTAGCAGCTGAACTAGATGCCAAACGTGCGATTCGTGATGGTGCAGAGGTTGCCGCTCAGATCTAAACTCTTTAGCATGAATGTTAAATAATGGACGGCGAGGGGGATATCTCTTGCCGTCCTTTTTTATTTAGAATGAAAAATTGACTTATTAAATTAGATATTCAGTTCAGCTTATGTTTGTTCTGAGAGAATCGAGAGATTTTGTTCACTTACTCACGCTCTAATATAATACCGTCGAAATATCCTCGCGCACCACAACGCCCCCACCTAAACTGATCATCAATATCTTTTAATAACAAATGGGATTTACCTTTATAAAGTGCTGGATATAAACGCAGCTCAACAGCTTTATCTGGCTGATCATCATTAATGACCCAATGGTTTTCTGACCATATAGCTTTACTCTCTCCCAAATCGCAGGTGTGAGCATTGGTAAAAATCAAAGCGCCATCGATAATGGAAAGATAAGGCTTATTAGCGACACTATGAATCGATACCGTGTTTTTTGCCTCTCCTGTATCTTCCCAGCGCTGAGTACCTGAATTATATATTGAGATTTGAGAGGTTTGAGAAAACTTACCAAAGGCACTTTTTCTCGGTAAATCAGAAGGGCTTAACTCATCTGAAAAATTCCAAGCCACACCGTAACTGCTTTGCTCTTCGATATACTCTTTATACTCACGTATCAGACATTCTTCACTTTTACAGGTATTACGCTGAAACGTAAGCCATGTGCGTTGGTTAGCAATGAACCTATCTTTAGAAGCTTTGCTGTCTTCATAGTCAGGAGCAGCGCCAAGATTGATTTTATATTTTTTTGCCATTGTGTCATCAAGCTTAGAAAGCTCAGGACTGTCGCAGACAGTTTTTTCTACCCAACTAACTGCTTTTTTACAATCAAAACTTGCTGCATTTGAATAAGTGGAGAGTAGGCAAGTGCCTAAAATACCGATTGTAGTGATGCATAACTTTTTCATATTACCCTCATTTTTTAGAGCTTGATTGTATTTTAAGAACGCTATAACTGTGATATACGTGTCATCATCATTATCTGTAAAAAACGAATCAGTCCATCCATCCTAGCCCAACTAACCAGCCTCACTCATTTACCAACTGCCAATATTTTCCATCGAAATCCAAGGCTCAATAGGTTCTAAGTCTTTGCCATTTTGTAGCAGCTCAATTGAGATATTATTAGGGTCTTTAACAAAAGCCATATGGCCATCTCTAGGCGGTCTTAATATCTCGATCCCTGCCTGTATAAAGGTGTCGCACTGTGCGTATATGTTGTCGACTCTAAAGGCAAAGTGCCCAAAATTATCGCCATTGGTATACTCTTTTTCATCCCAGTTGTGTGTCACCTCAATTTCTGGTGCACCCTCATGCGTTGCTAAAAAATATAAGCTGAATCTGCCTGATTCAGAGTCTCTCTTTCTTAGCAGCTGTAAGCCCATAAGGTCACAATAGAAAAATAACGTTTCTTTTAGTTTGTTGGTTCTAATCATTGCATGTAAGTACTTCATAAAAATGCCTTAATATTTATTATTCATAAAAATGGAGTAATGGTAGGCTGCTTGTTATGCATCATTAATATACAAAATATCAAATGGCGTATGTGTGATATCAATACCGTTAATTACATAAAGCGAATTTGTGTCAGTAACTTTTTATCAAGCAGTGCAAGCGGCATACCCTGCAATACTTGCTAGATTAAATTTGACGTCGCAAAATCTAACCTTCCATCTCGCTAGTCAACCACTCAGATACGTCATTCACTTGCGCTGCTACATCAGAATGGGCTGTGCCTAGTTCATCGAGCTTAGTTTTTACGTCACTGCGATTGTATTTGCTATCAGTCAGAGTCTCTTTTAACAGATCAATCAATTCAACATTTAGCGCGTCAGAGAAGATGACAACTTCGGTAATCATCGCTTGCTTTACATCCATATGTACATCCATCATGCCCCAATCAAAGCGAGTCTCGATATGATGAGTGAACTCAGGCGTTTTACCAAAGCGCCAATCCCAATCTGCCATTTGTTGATAGTAAGCGTTTAGAGTGGGCTGCTTAGCAAGGCTGGCCTCATCTAATTGCTCAACCTGTGCACTCTCTCCATGATACTCACAAAACGCTTCGATGATCGTATCAGACAGTATCTCGTGATTGATAGTTTCATTAAAATCTACCAAGTTTGCCACGCGAGCACGCACAGACTTGATGCCTTTTGCTTTCAGCTTTAGCGGATGCCGGTTCAGATAGTCGCCAAGCTTTTGCATATTGGCATTGACCAGCAATGTGCCATGATGAAAGCTGCGATCGGCGGCATGTTTAAATGCGCTGCCCGATATTTTGCGGTCGCCGACCTGCATATCGTTACGACCAGACAGCGTGGCGTCTATGCCGAGTTTCTTAAGCGCATTGATGATGATAGTGAAGTTTGCTTCTTGGTCGTAAGCATCACTGGGTGATAAAAAAGTAAAATTGGTATTGCCCAAGTCATGGAACACAGCGCCGCCGCCACTTTGACGCCGCGCTAAAAATACATCGTCTGCTTCCATCTTATCGGTTTTGCACTCTACCCATGGATTTTGCGAGCGTCCAATAACCACGGTTTCAGAGTTACGCCATAAAAATAGGGTATGAGAGTCGGGATTGAGCGTATTAAATATCCAATCTTCGGTGGCAAGATTAAACCAAGGATTGGTCACAGCAGATTTTAGGATGCGCAGTTTCATGTATTTGACTCGTTAATAGATTGGGTTATTGAGCAGGTTTTATAAATAGGTAGCATCATTCTTACCGATGCAGGGTTGTAATTCAATGGCTGTCTAACAGGGAGGTTGATTTTATCAGTGGCTTTGACAGTGGTGAAGACGTTGAGTATATAGAAAAACGGTGAAAAAATTTCATAGAAGAGAGTGCTAAGGTTGATGCTTCAGTTTTAGCGGGCGGTAATAAAAGCCAAGCAAAACGCTCAGCTTTATTGCACTATAAATTGCCAGAGTACTTTGTTCTATTTAGCACAAATCTCCCACTGCGATTTTGTACTAAGATAACATTGCATAACTGCTTTACCAGACTGCGCATAAGCATCACTGACGATACGCTGATTGGTTGGCAGACGATATCTGATGATCGCGGGCTCGTCATTGACGGTGGTCGTCCATCCAGTCACTTCATTACGGTCATTATAGTTTGCACTGGTAGAGGTCGCCATTTTGCCAAACCCTGGCAGGTTATAGGAGACCTGTCTAAAACTATAACTCATCGCTGCACCCTCAGCGCCCTCATACTGACAGTTTAGCTTTTTTTGTAGTTTATCTTGTTTATAAACATAGCAAGTGGTCTCATCTGAGAACTGACCAACCCCGCAAAAACCTGCCGTTGCAACTGATATCATACCGATAAATAACGCTATCCTTTTCATAATCATTCCTCAATAATTTATAAATCCTACTAATGATGTTTGCCATCTATTTTTTGTATTGCCAAATACTAACCAATACCTTTTAGATAGTAGAAAACTAGTAAACAAATATCAACTATTATATTTTAAGTAAAACTTGAATTGATTTATCAGAGCTATTTATAACAGCACTATTATTAAGAGTAGCGGTTATAGAACAGGGTTATAAGAAGGATTTACTATGACCGTGGATCTGTTTTTATAGGTATTGAACGGATGACTTACTTAAGGGTGACTTTGGAGTTCTTTAGTATGTGAATAGAAAGGTGCTGGAATAGGCTAAAGTATAAGAAATATAGGATAGGTGCTGCTTACTGTATGGTGCTCAATAAAAGGGATTTGTCCAAATTTACAGATTATCAAAAGTCGAAAACCTTAAAACTGTGCTAGAAAAATTAATAAGTGGATAAAAGCTCACTATAAATTTTATAAAAAATTACCCATCAAACAATTAAAAAGTTATCATCATGAGTTTTTAATCACATGATAATTTTTACAACGCATCAGACGCTTATGACCGACACGAGTTGGTAAACGCAGTCTAAGCGCTTAATAGGATTACCCAATGACCAACCGTGACCTCATCATCTTTGTGACGCTCTCTTTTATGTGGTCACTCTCTTTCGTTTTTTATCGTATTGGCGTGCCTGAGTTTGGCTCATTGGCATTCGCCAGCTTGCGTGTGATATTCGCCGGATTGGTCATGTTGGTCTTTGTATTGCTCAATAAGAAAAACAGAGTAGGCATCAAGGAGCATTGGAAAATGCTAGCGCTCGTTGGCTTGTTTTCAGCAGCGCTGCCTTTTGTGTTGTTCTCGTTTTCCGCGCAATCAGTGAACGCAGGCGTGCTAGCCGTGCTAAATGCTTCTGTACCGATGATGAGTGGTTTTATCGCTAGAGTCTTCTTTAAAGATAGGCTATCGAAAAAACAAGCACTCGGTTTGGTCATTGGGGTGATTGGGGTAATCATACTGATGAGCGAAAGCTTGTTTGGTGGCGGCGAGCCAGGCAAAGGATTGATCGAAGGACTCCTACCGATGGGCTACGCGCTACTAGCCTGTGTAGGTTATGCGCTTGGGGCCAACATCACCAAGAACTATCTGTACGAAGTATCGCCAGTCGCTATCACTGCAGGCTCGCTCATTATCGGTAGTATTATTATGCTGCCTGTGGCTTTTAATGAGTTCCCTTATGGTAAAGATATCAGCATAAAGGCGTGGGTATCCGTGATCTGTATCGGTGTATTTTCGACCGCCATTGCCCTTATCTTTATGAATCAGCTGATTAAAAATATTGGCCCGACGCGCGCCACCAGTATTACTTTAGTCATCCCAATTTTTGCTATTATTTTAGGGTATCTATTGCTTGGCGAGGCGCTAAATATACAAGCTATCATTGGTTCGATTGTGATATTGATCGGCACGTATTTGTCACTAGAGCTGTCAATTAAGAAAATGCTAAAGCCGAAAGACAAGACTCAGACGAACAGTATTTAAGGCTTAGTAAACAGTCTTCGTAGTAAATAAATACGAAGATTTGTATAGGTGAATATTACTGTATCTGTTTGTAAATATTGCTTGGAATAATGAAATCTGTCCCCTATAAAGGTAGGCGCTAAACGTAGATTTACTAATGATATTATAAGTTTTTCTAAACAGCATTCGATAATAATCAGTATGAATGATGGTTGCTATAACTAAAGATCATAAATAGCGACAATAACCAATAGGACAGATTATGGCACACGATATTTTATTTGAGCCTGTAAAAATGGGCACACAAACGCTAAAAAACCGCATTATGATGGCCCCACTGACACGTCTGCGTGCCGTTGAGCCAGGCGATGTCCCTATCACATGGGCAGCAGAGTACTACTCGCAGCGTGCAGGGGCGGGCCTTGTCATCACTGAGGCAACGCAAGTATCGTTTCAAGCAAAAGGCTATGCAGGCGCACCAGGGCTACATACTCAAGATCAAGTCACTGCATGGAAAGCCATCGTTGACAATGTCCATGCCAAAGGTGGCAAGATCGTCGTCCAGCTATGGCACACAGGACTTGTCTCACATGAAAGCGTACAACCTGAACGCCGTGCGCCAATTTCAGCCTCAGATGTCGATGTAGGTATCCGCACCTCATTGCGTGATAGTGACAACCAAGCCATTCGCGCGGATGCCACGCCGCCGCGCCCAGCCAGTCTTGATGAGATTCAGCAAGTGGTTACTGACTTTGCGCATGCAACCAAGTGCGCGCAGGAAGCGGGGTTTGATGGTATTGAGATTCATGGCGCGCATGGTTATTTGCTGCATCAGTTTTGGGCCGAGCATACCAATCAGCGTGACGATGAATACGGTGGCAGCCGCGAAAACCGCGCGCGTCTGACCTTAGATGTTATCGATGCATGTGTGGATGCTTGGGATGCAGATCATATTGGTATTCGTATCTCGCCACTGGGCACATTCAACAATGTTGAGGGAGGCTACGAAGAAGACGATAACATTTGGCTGATTGAACAAATCAATAAGCGTGGTCTAATGTATTTGCATCTGTCAGAGCCAGATTGGGCAGGTGGTACGCCGTATAGCGATGAGTTCCGTCAGCGTGTCCGTGATGCGTTCGATCAGACCATCATCGCGGCGGGTGGCTATGATGCGGACAAAGCTGAGAAGAACATCAAAGCAGGCTATATCGATGCGGTAGCATTCGGTCGTGATTATATTGCCAACCCTGATCTCGCTGAACGTATTCAAGAGGGCGCACCGCTCAACGAGCAGCATCCAGAGAGCTTCTATGGTGGCAGCACGGTTGGCTACACTGATTATCCGTTTATGAATGAAGTGTAAGCAATTATCCATCCGTCAGTATCACTGAATAGGCAGACAAACGCGTTATAAAAAAGCCCTTTGACTATCGATAGTTAGAGGGCTTTTTTTTACGCATTTATTTTGATTAATATCCAAAATTGCCTGTTTGATAATCACGGAACGTTTGTCGTAGCTCATCTTGGGTATTCATCACAAAGGGGCCGTGACCTGCGATAGGTTCACCGATTGGCTCGCCGCTTAGCAGTAGCAATTTGATAGGTGTGTCTTCATCGGTAGTTGCAGGGTAGGTCAATTCGATAGTATCAGTAGCAGGTAATGATGAATGTTCAGATTGAGTGCCTACATGATTTCGAATAGGCGCTGAAAATTCAATTAGGCTGCCTGCGCTGACGGCTGTACCGTTGACCAATATTTGACCTTCTTGTACCAGGAGTAGGGTATTGTGCGTTTTCGGTACTTGTAGCGTGGTTGTACCTGCTGTATGTAGCTCAATATCCCACATATTGACTGGCGTAAAGGTCGTTGCTGCTCCCGCTATCCCATGCCAGTCACCGGCAATAATGGCAGCTTGGCCAATGACAGTTTGCTCGTCGCTATTGTCTATCAGATCAACGATAGGCATATCAGCACGTTTGATAGATTGGTATTTTGGGTCGGTCAGTTTATGGGCGCTTGGCAAGTTGACCCATAACTGCACCATACTAAATATACCACCACGTTGCCCAAAGGCTTCAGAGTGGAACTCTTCGTGCAGAATACCGCGACCAGCAGTCATCCACTGTACATCACCTTCTAAAATATTACCGCGCCCACCTGTCGAATCTACATGACTAATCTCACCTGCATAAGCAATGGTGACAGTTTCAAAACCTTTATGTGGGTGTTGACCAACGCCATGTGGCTGCATTTTATAAGAGGGATTGGGTGAAAACGTTGTTGGCTTGGCATAATCTAATAATAAGAAAGGATCAGTATGGCTATAATTAAGGTCTGGATTATCATCTAAATGACTGATCAGAGTTTTTACAAAAAAGCCGTCACCTACCCAGTGCGACTCTTTTTCACCGTGAATGTGTTTAATTGAACGCATGGGTCACCTCATTAGTCTAATTAGAATTACTATCAATAGAAAAGCTATTATTAAGTAATACTACTATGAATATAAGAGTGGATTGTATGAGTTTTTATTACTATTTCATTCCTAGTGCTGTCAGCAGCGATTAAGCAAATGTTAAACACTTATAAGTGTCCATGATTAGACGATCTCACCACTCACAAAACCACTGGCCCATGCCCACTGAAAATTATAACCACCAAGCCAGCCGGTCACATCAAGCACTTCACCGATAAAGTACAAGCCATTTTGCAAGTTGCTTTGCATCGTTTTGGAGGATACTTCATCGGTTGTGACGCCGCCGCGTGTGACCTCAGCGGTACGATAGCCTTCTGTACCAGAGGGCTTGAGCTTCCAGCCATTGAGCGTAGCCCCAAGTTCTGTGAGTCGCTCGTCTTTGATATTGGCAAGTTCTGTATCTTTGATGTCTTCCCACAGATGCGTCTGTAACGCTGCCAATAGCTTTTTGGGTAGCGCATTGTCCGTATTCTCTGCCAATACGGTACGAATCAGTTGGCGTGGGTGTGATTTTTTACGAGTCAGTAAAAGCTCAGTGACGTCTATCTCAGGCAACAGATTGATACTGATGGTTTCCCCAGTCTGCCAATAGTTGGAGAGCTGTAGCATGGCAGGGCCAGAGAGACCACGATGGGTAAATAGGACGGGCAATTTAAAAGAGATACGCTCATTACTGGCAATAACTGGCAAACTGATACCAGCCAAAGCACGGATAAGCTCGCCTGTTTTATCAGTGAAGGTAAAGGGTACAAGGCTAGCGTCAGTTGGCACAAGAGTATGCCCGAACTGCTGCGCCAACTCATAGCCGATACCACTTGCTCCCATGGTCGGGATAGATAGTCCACCAGTGGCGATGACTAAAGACTCACAGCTATAGCCTGTTTGCGAAGATTGAGTGCCGTTCGCAATGTCTTTTTTACCAAGCTTTTTACTCGTCGTTAGATAAAAGCGCTCACCGTTATCATGAGCAGCAGTTTTAACGTGATCAATCTGAGCATTAAGCTTTACTTGTACGCCTACAGCCGTGCATTCATCTAGGAGCATAGACAAGATATCTTGTGCCGAGTCGTCACAGAACAGCTGACCGTGTTCGCGTTCATGGTAGGCAATCTTATGCGACTCTACCATGCCGATAAACTCCCAACTTGGGTAACGACTTAGCGCTGATTTGCAGAAGTGGGGATTGGCACCAATAAAGTGCTCAGGCTCTACAAAGTAATTGGTAAAGTTGCAGCGACCACCACCTGACATCAAAATCTTTTTACCAGCTTTATTGGCATGATCCAAAACCAATACGCGGCGACCGCGCCGTCCGGCAGTCAGTGCACAGTACAACCCTGAAGCGCCAGCACCAATAATAACGACATCATAGTGAGTATGGTTTTGTGCATTGCGTTGATTAGTCATTGCGGTCTCGTAAAACGATGGGGTGAAAAAAGTATAACCAGGCCAAGCATTGTTTTTATTAAAAACGCGGCTGACATTTTGTTAAATGAAGCAGTATGTTTAGTGTAGCTATTGTCCATATTTCACTAAAGGTTACAAGGATTAAATGCCCTAAGCCATACGCTGTTACCGTGTGATCACAACCAGCTGTCATTTTAGTACTATCGTTATGATAGCTGCCCCTATAAATAGCATTATACGTACCAGTATAAGTACTAATATAATTATCTAAACATACAGATGTACAGTGAAATTGTTATGTTTGGCTTTTGATGTCTTGCAACCGTCACGCTTATTTGTCAAACTAACGATGAGTGTCACACATTATGGAAGATGACTCTTATCGCTTACATGGGGCGCGTCATAGACGTTTATCCGTGTAAGTCATAATAATTAAAAGGGACCCAACACTATGACTCAGAAATCATTTCCTATCTCAGCCGAGTTTATGGCTGCTGCCAATACCACACCTGATAAGTACCTTACAGACTACCAGCAATCTATTGAATCAATCGAGGCAATTGATGCTTTTTGGGCGAAGCGTGCTGAGCTAATCGATTGGATAAAAAAACCAACCAAAGTCAGTAACGTCAATTATGACTTAGATGATTTTCGCATCAAATGGTTTGAAGATGGTGAGCTAAATATCTCAGTCAACTGTCTTGATCGTCACCTCGAAGAAAACCCATACAAGCCTGCTATCATTTGGGAAGGTGATCACCCTTCATTGCACAAAATTATTTCTTTTAAAGAATTGCATGAAGCTGTCTGCCGCTTAGGTAATTCATTGCGCAAGCTTGGCGTTGTAAAAGGTGACCGCGTAACCTTGTATATGCCAATGATACCGGAAGCCATGGTAGCGATGCTGGCATGTGCGCGTATTGGTGCGGTGCATTCAGTGGTGTTTGGTGGTTTTTCTGCCGAGAGTCTGGGCAATCGCTTGATAGACAGTCGCTCAAAAGTTGTTATTACTGCTGACGAAGGTTTACGCGGCGGTAAGCACACACCGCTTAAAGCCAATGTCGATCACGCACTCGACATGGATGGCACTGAGAGTGTCGAAAAAGTCATCGTCGTTCATCGTACGGGTAATTCTATACCGATGAGTGGCCGCCGTGATGTTTGGTATCACAATTTGGTCGATGGTCAATCAGAGATCTGCGAGCCTGAAGTCATGAATGCCGAAGACCCGCTATTCTTGTTATATACGTCTGGCTCTACTGGTAAGCCAAAAGGTGTAGTGCATACTACAGGCGGCTATATCACCTATGCTATCTCAACGTTCCGTGATGTTTTTGATATCAAAGAAGATGACGTCTATTGGTGTACGGCAGATGTGGGCTGGATTACTGGTCACACGTACTCGACCTATGCACCACTGGCCAATGGCACGACGACGGTAATGTTCGAAGGTGTGCCAGAACATCCAACATGGGCACGTATTGGTCATATTATCGATAAGCATGACGTGACTATCCTATATACCGCCCCAACAGCCATTCGTGCGATGATGAAAGAGGGCGATGCCTTTGTTCGAGAGTCGGATCGTTCTAGTTTGCGTCTGCTAGGGTCGGTCGGTGAGCCGATCAACCCAGAAGCGTGGGACTGGTACTACAATGTCGTTGGTGATGGTAAATGTCCTATCGTCGATACATGGTGGCAGACCGAGACTGGTGGCATCTTAATGGCGCCAATACCAGGGACGGTCGATCTCAAACCAGGCGCGGCAATGACACCACTATATGGCGTCAAACCAGAAATCGTTGATAGCGATGGTGCGATTTTAGAAGGCCCAGCAGAAGGCAACTTGGTGATCAGTAGCGGCTGGCCAGGGCAGATGCGTACTATCTATAATGATCATCCTCGCTTTTTGAAGACTTACTTTAGCGATTATCCAGGTCATTATTTCACGGGTGATGGCGCACAGCGTGATGAAGATGGGCATTACTGGATTACTGGTCGTGTCGACGATGTACTCAACGTTGCAGGCCATCGCTTGGGCACAGCAGAGATTGAAAGCGCTGTGGTTGCGCATCCTGCAACTGCTGAAGCTGCGATTGTCGGTATGCCGCATGAGATACGCGGTACAGGTATCTGTGCATTTATCATTCTAAAGTCGGGTGAAGAAAAGACCGACGATCTAAAAGCAGAATTAAAACGTCATGTGCGTGCTGAGATTGGACCAATTGCGACTTTAGATGCCATCTATATGGTTGATGCACTACCAAAAACGCGCTCGGGGAAAATCATGCGCCGTATCTTGCGTAACCTTGCAGCAGGGCAATATGTGGGACTGGGCGACTTATCTACGCTTGCTGATAGCTCGGTGATTAGTGACTTGGTCGAAGAAGTAAAAGCAGGCCGTGGAGAGTAAGTCAGCCTGATAACGAACCTGTAGTGTTAAGGATAGTTATTCAATACTAGCCATCAATATTTACATATCAAAGTTGAATAAGAGCCATGTTATCGAGAATAGCATGGCTTTTTTACGTAGACGATATTGATATTGGCGCATTTTGAAGGTTCAATAATGCTAACAAGACAACATCGCTACCATTTTAATTGACGATTAATTGACGAGTCACTCGGTACTTACTAGGCTAGCTAATTAATATAGTAGCGACTCATAAATACTTTATAAGGTCTACTGTCATCATGACTGATCATGCTTCGTGCTCAACTGTTCTATCTGCCCCAAAAATCGCCATCATCGGTGGTGGCCTAACGGGATTGCTTACCGCAACACTATTAGAGCGTGCGTCAAACCAGACAGGATCGTCATCTAACAACCCGCAAATCACTATCTTTGAAAAATCACGCAGTGTAGGCCGTTTAGCGACCCGCTATCGCAGCGATAGTAAAACTGATAAAAACTGGCAATGGTCGTTCGGTGCGCAGTTTTTTACTGCGAAAACTGCTGACTTTCAACAGTTTATCGCGCCTTGGTTGGATACAAGGTTGCTACAGCCGTGGTGTGCCGAAGTGGTTGAGTTAACGGCAGCAGATGAAAATGGTCAGTCACCTAATATCCAAAGCAAAGAGCAATGGGACGCGGTGCATGCACGCTATATCAGCACACCAAAAATGACCAGTTGGGGCCGTGAATTGGCCGCCGCGCTCAAGCATACGACGATAGTATTTAAGACCCGTGTCGCACCGCTTGCTCAGTATTTACAGTATCAAAACCAACAGCAGTCTCAGAACCAGATCCAGCACCAAACTCATAATCAAACTTTTAATCAAAACAGCAAGCAAACTGAGCTGTTCGACGAAACTGGAGCCAGTCTCGGTTGGTTTGATTGGGTGATCTGTACAGCGCCAAATGGTCAGGCGGTAGAGCTAATGGCAGATAGCGGTTTTGCTCAACAAGACAAAATTACTAAACCTCAAATGCAAGCCTGCTATACGTTGATGCTTGGTTGGAATGATGTACAAAAGCTACCTGAGACATTAAATGGCCAGCTAACACCGCAATGGGATGTCGCTTATTTAAATAGCGCTATTCTCGATAGGATATTTATTGAGCATCAAAAACCTGCTCATGGTGAACTACTACCAAGTGTCACCATTCATGCACGTAATGACTGGTCAGAAGCCCATGTCGATGAGGACATAGAGTTAGTCGAAGAACAATTATTACAGGCGGCAAAACGAGCATTAAATTGGAATGAAGCTAGCGCACCTAGCCAAACAGACTGCCATCGTTGGCGTTATGCAGCTACTATCGTAAATAAGGATGCTGAAGAGCTAGGCATATTAATTGATGCAACCAAGCAATGGATCGTCAGTGGTGACTGGTGTGCAAAAGGTAATATAGAAAGCTGCTATCGAATGGCGCAGCAAACCGTTAAGGTAATCATGCAAACGCAGTAAGCGTGATATCCATGCTCATTATTTTGCATCGTTTAACGATATTTAAGTTTAGCAAAACCTAAGCAAAAAAAGGCCCACAGAGGAGGTACTGTGGGCTGAGGAAAACGGGTCATGTATTAGCTACACAGGCCGTGGTCAAGAGTTGTTGTAATTATTGGTGCTCTCTACTGTTATTTATAAGGATAATAATTATCAATACAATAGGTGGAGATATTTACTTAGCTATTAATATTTACTGATTTAAGTGTACAAGTGTTCTGGTACAGTCGCTATGATAGCGCAATTGAGTGCTGTCTGGCGGTTTTGGTTACAGTATATTACGTTGTAAAAATCCAAAAGACGCAAAGATTGATATGAAGCACTGATATTTAGAGTAAGTAGCGGAGCTTTATGGTGAAATTATCAATAAAGGCTTTCAATATTTTCAATACCTTATGGCGATAGAAGGTCATCTAGTCGATATTGATACCTTTGATAACTCAATCGCTGCAGAGATGGCATGACGCCTTGTCCGAAAAATGCTAAGCTATCTGCCATTATTATGTTCATATTAAACTGGGTTTGCCATGACTGACAGCACGCATTTGCATACGCAGGAAGAACCGCCAAGTTCGCAAAATACCAAGAGTATTTTTAACTTGCCAAACAACCTTACGATTGCGCGTATCTTGATGATTCCGCTATTTGTCGCGATTGCCTATTGGCCGCCAGCCATGGGTATTGGTATGCCTGCGATTTCAGACAATGTCATTGCGCGCGTTGGGATGAGTGAGTTTAGTGATAGTTTGTTGCGCCATTTATTATTGACTGGCGTCTTTATCATTGCCGCGATTACCGATTGGCTCGATGGGTATTTTGCTCGTAAACTTAATGTCATGTCAGCCTTTGGTCGATTTTTGGACCCTGTCGCTGACAAGTTAATGGTAGCTGTAGCGCTCATTGTCCTTGTACAGTGGCATCCCAATATCATTATGGCGATAGCGGCTATCGTCATTATTTCGCGTGAAATCGCAGTATCAGCGTTACGTGAGTGGATGGCAGAGCTGGGTAAGAGTACTAGCGTCGCGGTATCTTATGTGGGCAAACTAAAGACCACTTTTCAGATGGTGGCAATTACCGTACTACTACTTAATTGGCAGTCACTTGAAACTATCGGTTATGTATTAATGGTCGCCGCTGTAATACTTACCTTATGGTCGATGATGATTTATCTAAAAGCTGCTTGGCCTTACTTAAAGCAAAGCGGATAATTCCATAAGACAAAAATAGTTAGCATAAAATTTAAGCAATAAAAAACGCCAGTCGCATTAGCCACTGGCGTTTTTGTTTTTGCTACTTATAAATCAGACGACTTATAATGTCACTGAGTTGTTTTCGCCTAAGTTGGTCGCTTTCTTACCGTCCATTACTGCAGCAGTGGTCATCTTAAACATATTAACTACTGAGCTACCGCTTAGCCAGTATTCTGCACCATGTGGGACGACTTTGATTAATTGGACATTTGGATCTTCTTTACCTTGCTCATAAAACGCATTGTAAATTGGCGACCATAGCTCGTCTAACTTCTCTTGGTCTTCGACCAATTCTGCTTTACCGTTAATTGAGACATAATCTTTTGAATCTTGACTGACATAGGCCAAGTTCACTTGTGGGTCTTTTTCAATATCTTTGATGGTCTCAGTGGTTTTATCACCAATAAACCAAATCTCTTTTGCACCAATGCTCGTCTCGCTAGTCGTCATTGGGCAGGCATGTAAATGGCCTTCATGAGTACGAGTGGTCATCATGGCAAATTTCACTTCTTTTACCAATTCTTGTACTTTATCGATATGGTCTTGTCTACTCATAATAAATTTCCTTTTTTATAGTGTTTTAATTGGGCTTATATAGCATTGTTTTAATTAGCCGAATTGAACAGTTGATTATTTATAGTAATTTTTCTTCAGGCTAGATATGTTTAACCATTAAATAAATCTAAAAGTTAAACGTCATCGTCGCCTCAACAACTGAGACTAGAATACCGAGTTGTGACCCTACATTTATATAGGTTCCCGGTAATGCGATGTGAGTGTTTGTAAGGAATATGAAGGTTAGGTAAAAATTGTGACAGAGTAGATTTGAGCGTTCTATTTTTCAATAGGTTAGTTAAAAACAACTGGAAATTTGGCTTTTTTGAATTATCGATTCGCAAATAGTAAGTCGCGATAGAACGCAACTTATCGGCAATTTATCTTGGTTTAGACCTGCTTATTACAGGTCTTCTTGTTATAATACCCAGACCATTTACTTAGCATGGCAGAGATGCCTTGATCTTACGGATTATGCCTTTATGATGACCATCGCCGGACAACCGTTTCTTACCGATTTTCAGACGCAGCAACTCATCAGTCAGTTTCAGCAAAAAACCGAGCTAAATGTCAGTCAAATAAGTACACAGCAAGTGTATGTGCTATCACGAGAGCTATCTGGTGATGAACATAAAAAAGCGCTAGATTTACTGGCGGTTGACCATTCAGCAACGCTAAATACGCCGCAAGACAACCAACTACAAGTCATCGTTGGGCCACGTTTTGGTACGATATCGCCATGGGCAAGTAAAGCAACAGATATCTTTAATAACTGTGAAATCGAGATCAATCGTGTTGAGCGTGTCGTTGTTTATACGTTAACAATTGATGGTGAAGCAGGCGAAAAACTACCAGTAGACGCTGAGCAATTGTTGTTTGACCGTATGACGCAGAGCTTGGTTTATGACTTGAGCGATGTCAGCAAATTGTTTGACGATCAAGCGCCAGCATCATTGAATCATATCGACGTGATCGGACAAGGTCAGGCAGCGCTAGAGTCTGCCAATACAGAGTTCGGCTTTGCGTTATCAAGTGAAGATATTGATTATCTGATGAATGCCTATGTCAATGAGTTGAAACGCAACCCAACGGACGTTGAGCTGATGATGTTTGCACAGGCCAACTCAGAGCATTGCCGTCATAAGATCTTCAATGCCCAATGGACAGTCGATGGTGAAGTGCAGACAAAATCACTGTTTCAAATGATTAAAAACACGTACCAGTCGAACCCACAAGGTATCTTATCAGCCTATAAAGACAACGCCGCTGTGATGGCTGGGTCTGATGGTATGCGTTTTTATCCTATCCCGACCGACGCCATGGATGCCAACTCAATCCATCCTTACGACTTTCATCAAGAGAACATCGATATCTTAATGAAGGTTGAGACGCACAATCATCCAACAGCGATTGCCCCTTATTCTGGTGCGGCAACAGGTGCGGGCGGTGAGATTCGTGACGAAGGCGCGACTGGTCGCGGTGGTAAGCCAAAAGCGGGTCTAACAGGATTCCACGTGTCACATCTGCATATCCCAGAGCTTAGCGAAAAGTGGGAGCAGTCAGGTCAATTGAGTACGCAGGATTATGGTACGCCAGATCGTATGGCAACCAGCCTTGAGATCATGACCGAAGCGCCATTAGGCTCAGCCAACTTCTCAAACGAGTTCGGTCGTCCAAATCTATGCGGTTACTTCCGTAGTTTTCAGCTAGATACCTCTGCGGCAAAAGACGGTAGCGAGATGCGCGGCTATCACAAGCCAATCATGTTGGCAGGTGGTTACGGCAATATCAAACGCAACCTGATTGAAAAAAATGCAATCACAAAAGGCGATTTGCTAATTGTTCTTGGTGGCCCTGCGATGCAAATCGGTCTGGGCGGCGGTGCCGCATCGTCAGTCGATAGTGGTGACCTTGATGAAGGTTTGGATTTTGCCTCAGTTCAGCGCGATAACGCTGAGATGGAGCGTCGTTGCCAAGAAGTCCTTGATCGCTGCTGGGCACTCGCTGGTGATGATGTCGATGTAAGTAATAACAGTAAAGACGGCAACCCAATTGTCTCACTACATGATGTAGGGGCAGGTGGTCTGTCTAATGCAATGCCAGAGCTGGTCAATGATCATGAAATGGGCGCGCATCTGAACTTGCGTAAGATTCCATCGTTAGAAGCTGGCATGTCACCAATGGCTATCTGGTCAAACGAAGCGCAAGAGCGTTATGTGCTGGCGATTCGCCCAGAGAGCAAAGATCAGTTTGACGCCATCTGTGCCCGTGAGCGCTGCCCATATGCCATCTTGGGCGAGGCGACGGATATCCGTCAGCTAATCGTTGATGATGAGCTATTGGACGAGCAACCAGTCGATATGCCGATGCAAGTACTGCTCGGCGGTACACCAAAAATGCAGCGTAGCTTTGAGCGTACTGAGAGCACATTGCCAGCATTAGAGCTTGGTGACGTTGATCTAGCTGAATCAATCACCGATGTATTGCGTCACCCAACTGTCGCTAGCAAATCATTCTTGATTAGCATTGGTGACCGTTCTATCACGGGTATGGTCGTGCGTGATCAATATGTGGGTCGCTATCAAGTGCCTGTATCAGATTGTGCAGTGACGGCTTCTGGCTTAGTGGCATTAGATGGTCAGCCAATGACTGGCGAAGCAATGAGTGTCGGTGAGCGTACGCCTGTTGCGCTTATCAGTCCAAAAGCCTCGGCGCGTCTAGCGGTCGGTGAAGCGATTACCAACATCGCTGGTGCGCGTATCGCTCAATTGTCTGATATCACGATGTCAGCGAACTGGATGGCAGCGTGTGGTGATGACGTAGAAGATGCTGCATTGTTCGATGCTGTCCATGCCGTTGGTGAAGAGCTTTGCCCAGCACTGGGTATCGCTATCCCAGTCGGTAAAGACTCGCTATCGATGCGTGCTAACTGGACTGACAATGCCAACGAGAATAGTGAAAATAAAGATAAGTCCGTTGTGTCGCCAATGAGCTTGGTCGTGACTGCGTTTGCCCCTGTCGTTGACGTCGCAAAAACGCTAACCCCTGAGCTAATCAATGGCGACAGCGCGTTCTATCGTATTGACTTGTCAAAAGGTAAATTGCGTCTAGGTGGTTCAATCCTTGCGCAAACGCTGAGTCAACTAGGCAACGACTGCCCAGATTTAGCGCAGCCGAGCGACTTGATCGACTTCTTTAACTTTATCCAAGCGGGTAACGCGCAAGGCGTCATCAGCGCTTATCACGATATCGGTGATGGTGGTTTACTAGCAACCATCGCTGAGATGCAGTTCACTAGCCGTCAGGGTATCAAGCTGTCATTAAATGACGACAATTTACTCGGTCAGCTGTTCAGTGAAGAGCTGGGCGCGGTGATTCAAGTATTACCAGAAAATGTCGCTGCTCTCATGCAATTGGCAGAAGAGTTTAACGTTGCTGATATGCTGAGCCTTGTTGGTCAAAGCTCGGAAGAAGACAGCCTACTGATCCAAACGCCAACGCTCATGGGTGACGACACTCTACGCTTTAGCCGTGCTGAATTACAGCAAGCATGGACGCAGGTCAGCTATCAAATCGCGCGTCGCCGTGACAATCCAGCGTGCGTACAGCAAGAGTATGACTTGATTGCTAATGCGAGCCATAAAGGTCTGATCGCTGCGCCGAACTTTGATCTGAATCAAAAGGTTGAAGAGCCATACTTGGCAAGCCGCGAGAATAAGCCAAGAGTCGCTATCCTCCGCGAGCAAGGCGTCAACGGTCAGACAGAGATGGCAGCAGGCTTTACCCAAGCTGGCTTTGAAGCAGTCGATGTACACATGAGTGATCTACTAAATGGTCGCATCAATCTACGTGACTTCGACGGTCTGGTCGCTTGTGGTGGCTTTAGTTATGGTGATGTACTGGGCGCTGGCTCTGGCTGGGCGAACTCTATCTTGTTCCATGACGAGCTACGCATGCAGTTTGTCCGCTTCTTTGCCCGTCCTGATACCTTTAGCTTGGGTGTCTGTAACGGTTGTCAGATGATGGCTCAGTTAAAAGACCTCATCCCAGGTGCAGAAAACTTCCCACGTTTCGTCGCGAACAAATCAGCTCGTTTTGAAGCGCGTACGGTCAACGTAAAAGTTGAGCGTACCAAGTCGATCCTGTTCAAAGGCATGCAAGACAGTATCTTGCCAATCGCTGTGGCGCATGGTGAAGGCTATGCCACACTAGACAACAACGAAATCGACGGTATGGCAAAACACGGTCAGCTGGCGATGCGTTATGTCGACAGCCAAGGTCATCCAACCGAGACGTATCCGCTCAATCCAAACGGTTCGCTCGGCGGTGTCACGGGTCTATGTAGCACTGATGGTCGCGTCACTATCATGATGCCGCATCCTGAGCGTAACCTAAAAGCTTATAACCATAGCTGGAAACCAGAAGAGTGGGACGAAGACGGCGCGTGGATGCGTATGTTCCGTAATGCTCGCGCTTGGTTGCGCTAGTCGCTACTCAAACCTCTAGCAATTGCTTATAGTTTGAGATAGCTGTTGTTTAAAATAAAAAGGTGGGCTTAGGCTCACCTTTTTTGTGTTTAAGAGTTGAGTGTTTGGAAATAAAGACTAGCGTTTATACCGTGCTTTCACGAGTATAGGTGGTGACACCCATGTTAAAATTGCGGTGAATAAAGACTAGTATTAAGCAAAATAAGGATTAATAACATGTCAGGAATTACAGATATCAATGAGCTATTGAGTTCGATGCAGCCAGCACTGGTTGATGAATTATTTGTATTTTGTACTGTAAAAGGGGAGCTAGCAGAATACGTAAACCTAGCGCCAATAGCGACGTTTATGGAGACAGAAGGGCTGACTTTGGTTTTGACAAAAGACAAAGCTGACGAAGCGGGTTTGCATTACGAAGGCGTGTTTCGACAAATCACTCTGACGGTGCATTCAAGTTTAGAAGCGGTAGGTCTAACCGCAGCAGTGTCAACCAAACTGACCTCAAAAGGTATCAGTGCCAATGTGATCGCTGCCTATTATCATGACCATATATTTGTATCGAATGATAAAGCGGAGCAGGCGCTATCAGCGTTAAAAGAGCTGAGTAATATATAAAGTTTTTGACGTTCTCAATTGCTTCTTTAGGATCAACTGAGTTAGTTTAGACAATTGTTTTAGGTATGAAAAAAGGTGGGCGTAATGCTCACCTTCTTTGTGTTTGGAGTTTTAAAAAGTAAGGGACGTTATTTTCCACACTAAGGCCACTATTTAAAATTATACCTCTTTTGTAGCTCAGAAATATTATGTGGTTCAAAACCCTCCCCACGTTTGCGAGCCTCTTTCCATAACATATCATCTTTCATCGTTTCATCAACTAAAACTATAATTTCTTTATAAGATTTCTCGACTTGATCTCTTTTCAATGAGAGGTTTTCTTGTTTCAAGTCTTCAAACACTAAATCAATAAGAGTCTCTAAATTGTAAGTATTAAGATATTTGTTATCGTTCTTGAAAAGCTTGGTAAAAGGTAGTAGAAGGCACTCCTCTGAAACGCTTGTATTATCTTTACCAAAGATATTTTTGTGAGCCTTACTAAAGCAACAGAGGTAAATAAATTTGTCCAAATTTACACGTTTTAGACTGGACTTAGATAATGACATTCTTGAGTTGTCATCACTCAAAAATTTTTGGCATAATAGCATTAATAAATTATTTTCTACTCTAGATGATTTTTTAAAGCTATATGTAATCATGTCTTTATTAGATTCGTCGCTAACCATATATCCTGAATTTAAATACCATTTTTCTAAAAACTTATTAGTCCAAATTGAATCTTTTTTAAACTCAGTTGTCATAATTGTTTCTTTATAACCATCAGCATTGAACTTGATATAATTATGGTTGTTTTTGGAATTAACTTTAATTATGTCAAGTTTAGAAAGTTTTAATAGCTCCTTAAATGAGTGCTTATCTTTGAGATCAGATGAGAACTTAACCTCTGAATCATCGAATAAAGATAGCTCAGTCCATAAGTCATTATTAATCCTAGGATCTTCTATACTGAATATAGATAGTATAGAGCTAAGAAACTTATCGTTTTTAAGCTGATTTCTAATAGCTTCTAAATGATTCTTTAAAAGATGCTCGATAAGATCTTCAAAATACTCATTCCTATTCATTTTTTTCTGAAACTCTTTTCTCCACGTATTTCTGTCTAACTGTAGAGCATCTCTAGCGTCGAACCCGTAAAAATCAATAAATATTGGCATTATGAAGAAACTAGCTAAAGACTCAACACTTTGTCCTTTAAATAAATTATTTAGACGATAACTTGGACCCTTTAGGAAACTGACTTTCTCACAATTAAATACTCCAAAAAATAAATTATATTTACTATCCCATATCAATTCGTCTTTATGACGGGATATGCTTTCATAATTATTAAAATCCTTGTTCAAACTAACTGATACAGGAATATTTTTTATAATTTTCTCTTTAATATCACCTATTTTAGTTATTATTTGTAAATAGTCAAATATAGGTTGCTCAATTGGATCATATGAGTTTTGAACTTCATCAACTAATTTTTCTTCGTCGTTTGGATTAAAAAGATGCGAATTGTATCTCATTCCTCTTCTTTTAAGCCTAAGATATAAAGATAATGTAGTACCAAAATTTCTAGAAGTATTGCTGTCCATTTTCTCGATGAAGCAATACCCTTGATTGTTAGAAATTGGAGAAGTCATTTCAATATTATAGGAATTACTATCGAAAATACTTCTCGTTTCAATATAGACCTTATTGTATGGAGATTCGTTCCCTTCTAAAAGGAGAAAAGCACTATGTAAACCAATACCAAATGTACCAGAAGGGCGTATGGACAATGGCATGTCATTAATAATTTTCTTTCTTTCTAGATTTTTGCTAGAACCAGCAATCTTTTGCATATATTCGAGATCTTTAATACTAATTCCAGTACCCATATCGCTAATGCTAAACTTCCAAATACTATAATCTGAATTATCTTCATCTTTAATTTTAGTGAAATTTACAGAAATAGGATAATCTCGAATTACATTCGAAAACTCTTCACTGTATGGATTTGACTGTTTATTCAGCTTAGGTTTAGGAGAGTTATCTCCGAATTCAGTCCAAACTCTAATATAAGTTGCATCGATAGCGTTCTGAAACAACTCCCTGTAAATGTTAATTTCATCGTCATACAAGTTTTTTCCTTGCAATAACTCAATAGCGCTACGTTCATCCAATGAAAATCTCATTGGTTTATCATTAAGCAAAATTTTTGAGCCATCCATTTCAACATCGAGTTTATTGATTGTTGGTAATAAGCCAAAATCACGATGCGGTACGATATTTTTCCATTGTGACATTTGATCTTGAATTTCGCTCTGAATCATATCAAACCATCTACGACATTCAATATATGCCATTTCTGTACTACAGATAGCAGTCACGCTAACAGTTTCGTTATCTAACTGAAATTCACGGATAGCTTGATGCTTCTGTTCATGTGTTTTGCTAAGAGATGGCATATTATTCCCTGCTTGCTTAGACATGACAGGGCAAAAGCGGTTGTCATCAATATCAAATAAGTCACCTAAGCGTAGTAAGCAAGCGACAAAACGAGGGTGACAGTTTTCTGTACCCATTCCCGTTTGACGGAAGGGTAGTGTTTTCATCACATAATCTTCAAAACCAAGCCCATGCGCCCAGCATATTTGACCAAGATAACGATAAATACGTTTGGGAAGTAGTTCAGTGCGAGGAGAGCTAATACCAAGTTTCTCAAAAGGATCTAAAACCACTGAATTTGAGTTTTTGGCATGACCACGACGAGGGAGTTTCCTAAAAACTGTGTAACTGCTTATAATCCATTAACAGGA
>TARA_R110000737_G_scaffold193924_1_pt1 | contig 42663 bp, 47 predicted proteins | sample TARA_R110000737 | Tara Oceans TARA_R110000737 (sample SAMEA4398027) | marine metagenome | biome: Polar Biome; feature: [SRF] surface water layer (ENVO:00010504); material: water (ENVO:00002006), including particulate matter (ENVO:01000060) such as... | depth 5 m | reverse complement strand
AAAGAAGCGGCTCATCAAAAGAATCGTAGAACCGAATATAAAATTGTGAAATAAATATGGAGTTTCTCCGATTGATTCGTTGGGTAAATCTTTTAATCATTGCTGCAACAATGTACAGTATTCGACTGTTCTTGTTGACTTACGAAAAATTATTCCCAAACGAATTAAAAGAACCTCTCCTCGGTCGAGATGGAGAATCATTTGACTTCTTTTTATTAGTGCTATCTACAATAATGATAGCGGCAGCAGGCAATGTGATAAATGATTATTTCGACATGCGTGCTGATAGAATTAATAAGCCTAATCGGGTAATCGTTGGAAAAACGATAAAGAGACGCTGGGCTATAATCATTCACTCTGCTTTAAATGTTGGTGCATTTGCAATAGCAATATACCTAGGGGTAAGAAACCATACATTTTGGTACTTATTCATACACCTCATTACTATGAATAGCTTGTGGTTTTATAGCTTATTCTTGAAAAAACAGCCTTTGATTGGGAATTTTTTAATCGCTGGACTTACGGCAATGGTCCCTATTCTTTGTGGTATTCATTTTTACGTTCAACAGAGCCTTATTTGGACTCAAGTAGAAAGTCAAACGGCTTTTTCCTATTGGTTTCAAGCTCTTATTGAAGATGGACATTTTATTATTTTACTTGCATTTTTTGCCTTCGTCAACAATTTTGCTCGAGAGATCATTAAAGATATGGAAGACATTGACGGAGACAAAAAAGTCGGTGCAAAAACTTTACCTATAGTTTCAGGAATGCGTAGTGCGAAAATCTGGTCTACAGGCTTATTAATTCTTCCTGTTTTGTTTTTTAGCGCATTATTTTTCATGCACCAATCAAGAGTTTCTTTTTCTATTTTTGATCAACTAATTATCTTTTTCCCAGTAGTTATTTCATTTGTTTTTGACATTTTAGCAATCTTAATGCTTTGGAAATCAAAAACTAAAGACTCAATAGTTAAAGTGGATCGATTGGTTAAAATGGCTATGATATCTGGGATTTTAACATCAGTTTATTGGTATTTTGCATGGATATAATTGATAAGAAGCTTAAAATAATTCTAGGTTCACAATCTCCAAGACGAGAAGAACTATTGCGTGGGTTGGATGCGGATTTCGAAATTCGGGTAGCCAATATTGAGGAAGATTTTCCTTCAAACCTTCCAATTCCTGAAATAGCTGAATATATTGCCAATAAAAAGCTTGCGGCCTTAAAAAAGAGCAGTCATCCTAATGAATTGATTATTTGTAGTGACACAATTGTTGTTCTCAATAATGAAATACTGGGTAAACCATCAAATAGGAATGAAGCCGAAGAAATGTTGAATAAGCTCTCTGGGAAAGAACATACGGTCATTTCTGGAGTTGCCATGGGTGACTCAAATAAACATGTTGCTTTTTCTGATGAGACGAAGGTTACATTCAAGCCTCTTAGTCAAAACGAAATTGATTATTATCTTGACAATTATGAGCCTTATGATAAAGCCGGCTCATATGGGGTTCAAGAATGGATTGGTATGATGGGAATTACCAAAATGGAAGGCTCCTACTTCACGGTAATGGGTTTGCCAGTTCATTTGGTTTACGGTGAACTAAAAAACTGGTAGTTAATCGCATAAAAAAAACCGTCTAAGCAAAGCCAAGACGGTTCTTATAAAATTTATTAGATTTTATCTTATTATAAAGAAGACTCTTCTATTCTTTGCTTGAGCAACATCTTCATCATCATTCTCTGAAATGGCATCATTAGGTGAATCACTTCCTTGTGCACTTGTAATCAAACGTGAAGAAGCAACTTCCTTCTTAACCGTTAAATATTCAAGAACCGCAGCAATTCGCTTATTATCCATATCGGCATATTGTTCTTTTTCTTCACCTACTTGGTCTTCCATTTTGTCAGAATAACCATTAATTTGCAGTTTCATTTTTGGATCTTTCATCATTTGTGTTGCGATGATATCCAAAGCACCTTCGGCAATAATTGTTAAACGATCTTGACCAAACCCAAAGTACAATTCTTGACCTTCAATTAATTGTTTTGGTGTATTTTTGGTTTCATCCATGTTGATTTGTTTTTGGTAAATCAACGTAGAATACTCCTCTTCTTCATCTGGAACTGCACAATCACAAACCATATCGTCCTCAATCAGAGTAACGGACACTTCGTCTATGTAGTAATAAGCAGCAATTAATTGCTCAACTTTCAAGCCCTTAGTCGGACGATTTTTTTCTTGTTTAATATCCTCATTTGAGTTAAAGTTTCCGATTACTAAAAATTTCTCATTTCCTTCGGCTAAGTATGTATCACAGATTTTGTCCCAACCAAAAAGCGCATTATGAATTTTAGCGTCTTTGTATTGAGCGTCTTCTATTAAACTAGCTTTTGAGTCCGTTTCATATTCTTTTTTTGAAAAAAGGACACCCAGCTGATTCACAGCATATTTAGAGCCTTCTGCAAGAGAAACGTTGTAGGTGACGCAATATTTTTGCCCTTTTTTCAAAGGTGATGTCAATCTTGTTTGTAAATAATTCCTAGGCATTTTATCACCATATGAGAATGCAACAATACCTGCGTAATTACTACCATCTTTAGCATTTTCAGTTCCGTAAATATTATCAGGGGTGCTAAAACCAGGCTCTCTGTTGTCGACAAATAAATCTGCCTTTACACCAGTAGCTGATGTCCAACCAGTTGCCATAGCAATTGAGCCTGGGCGTTTCACTTTTCCTTTTACATCTTCAAATCCACCGTTGTTAACTAGGTTTTGCTGGGCAAATAGACCAGTAGTCAAAAAGATAGAGCATGCAATGCCTCCTATTTTTGTCATGATTATGTTATTTAAGTTCATAGTTCTTAACTGTTTTAATAAATGTTTTTACCTTTTCTGGATCGATATCAGGATAAACACCGTGCCCTAAATTAACAATATGTCGTTTACTAGAAAAAGAATTCAACATATTATTTGTCAAACGTTCTACTTCTGAATGGCTCGCATAGAGTGCGCACGGATCTAAATTACCTTGCAGTGTTCTTGACTCACCAATGTTTTCTCTTATTTTAGTGATGTCCATGTTCCAATCAATACCGATTGTATTGCAATCCAACTTAGCAATCGCTTCGACCGATGTAAATGCTCCTTTTGCAAATAACGTTAAAGGAACTTCGTTTACGGCTTTGGCAATTTTATCCAAATATTTCAATCCAAACTCAGCATATTGTTCTGTTCCCAGAATTCCGGCCCAAGAATCAAAGACTTGCAACATGTGCACGCCTGCTTTTACTTGCGCTTTTAGATACTGAATTGTCACTTCAGTTATACGATTAAGCAAGTCGTGTGCCAAAGTTGGATTTTGGTATAAAATTTTTCTTGCTTTACTGAATGTTTTTGACCCCTGGCCTTCTATCATGTAACAGAAAATGGTCCACGGAGCCCCTGCAAAACCTATTAAAGGAACTCTACCATAAAGTTCTTTGTTGGTTATTTTTATTGCATCTAAAACATACCCTAAACGATCTTCAACATCGAACTCGAATTCAGCATATTTATTAAGATCATCTTCAGATTTGATGGTCTTTTCAAAATATGGTCCTTTCGACTCAACCATTTGGTAGCTTAGTCCCATTGCTTCGGGAACAACTAAGATGTCACTGAAGATAATCGCTGCATCGACCCCTAATAAATCAACAGGTTGAACAGTTACCTCAGCCGCTCTTTCAGGTGTTTCAACTAATTCTTTAAATCCAGACAGAGATGCTCGAACTTCGCGGTATTCTGGTAAAATTCTTCCTGCCTGACGCATAAGCCAAACAGGATATCTTTCAATATTCTCTCCACGTGCTGCACGCAGTATAAGGTCATTCTTTAATTTCATCGTTGCAAATATACGGATATCCTATTCTCAAATTTATGTTTGCCAGTTGATTTCAGGGATTTTTTTTGTTTTCAGGAAAGCATTACAATCGACAAAATGATTACAGCCTTCGAAACCTCTTCGAACTGACAATGGACTGGGGTGACTGGAATGCAATAAAAGATGTTTTTGATTGGAGAAAAGATCCATTTTTATCATCGCCTGTTTTCCCCAAAATAGTATGACTAAATTTTTATTCACATCATTCAAGCTACTTAATATCAAGTCGGTAAACTCTTCCCATCCTTTATCTTTGTGTGCATTTGCCAAACCAATTTCTGTTGTTAAACAAGTGTTTATAAGAAAAACACCTTGCTCAGCCCATGAAGTAAGATTGCCCGTTAAAGGAAATTCATACCCAGGTATTGATCTTTTAAGTTCTTTAAAAATGTTTAATAAACTTCTTGGAAATGGTTGAACAAAATCTTCCGTTGAAAAAGCTAAGCCATTTGCATGACCAAATGTTGGATAGGGATCTTGGCCAATGATAATAACTTTTACATTTTGTGGCTCGCACAATTCAAAAGCTTTGAAAATAGTATTTATCGGCGGTGTTGTAGTTTTCTCGTTGAGACAGATTTGTATTTTTTTTTGCCACTGAGCTTGCTGTGATTCTGGCCATTTAAGTGAAATTAATTGTTTCCAAGAAATTGGAAGATTGTCTAAAATAGGAATCATTTGTCGAAAAAATTCAAAGGTATAAATTTCACTAAGGTTGTTTATATTTGCCTTATGAAAATAAGCCATTTATTCTATATTACTGCAATTATTCTGTTTTCATGCGAAGACAAAACAAAGGAAGAAGCCCCGGACGCAAACCCGGTGGTTGAAGAGAATTTACCTTTGGATGAATTGGCAAAAAGACAAGTTGAGTCTCAGTTGAGTATTCCCGGGACAGAAAACTATATTCTAGAAATCCATAAAGCACATTTTGACGGCGATAATATTGAAGATGCAGTAATTTTAGTCAATAGAGAACAATTTGCACGCAAAACGGCTATTGAAAACGGGAAGTCAAATCAAGAAAAAGTAGCCTATACAGGGAATTACAATTATTTGTTTTATTACAATGGTGCAACAAATAAGGTGAGTCGGCCAATAAATGTTGGCTCAAGTCCTTTTGCGCCTTTGAAGATAGATATTCTTAACATACAAAGTGCTGCCTTTAAAGACTTCACATTGGATTATCGGATTTTAGAGAACTGCTACAGAAACTTTTATACGGTTACTAGAGGTGTTCCAAGACTCGTTTTCCAATGGCCAATATTTGAATTAGAGAAAGAAGACAAAAAAGTTATCAATTATATAGAATACGCGAAAGGAACTTATACATCAGCTAAGGATATTTTGATTTACAAAGGAAAATTAGACACTCCAGTGCCTGAAAACCTTCGTTCTGATTTTAGCTATTCTATTTCAAAAGATGGAGAAATGGAATACTTGTTCTTTTATAACCCGAATGAAGGGAAGTATTTTACAAAAAATTAAATCTCCTATTTTACTTGAGACAAAGCTTGTTGGATGTCCCAAACAATGTCTTCGTCATGCTCTACTCCTATGGATAAGCGAACCAATTGGTCAGTAATGCCCATTTTAAGGCGTTCTGAAGGCTCAATTCCAATATGAGTCATGCTTGCTGGATGCTGAGCTAAACTTTCCGTACTACCTAAGCTTACGGCCATTTTAAATAATTTCAAATGATTTAAAAACTGAAAAGCTTGCGATTCACCTCCTTTAATGTTGAAAGAAATCATGGCTCCCGGAGAAGTATATTGCTTTTTATAGATTTCGTACTGTGCATCATTTTCTTGGAGCAAGCCCAAATAGTACACTTTTTCTACTAAAGGATGGTTCTTTAGCATGTTTGCAACAACCTCGGCGTTTCTTGCTTGTTGTTCCATTCTAACTTTCAATGTTTCAAGACTTCTTGTCAACAGCCAACATGTGTTTGGACTAGCCATGTTTCCTAAGAATGTTCTCAAGACTTTTACTCTTTGCATTACTTCAGCATTACCAAGGACAGCACCTGCAATTAAATCGCTATGTCCGCCGATATATTTTGTTGCGGAGTACAATACCAAATCTGCGCCTAACAACAAGGGATGCGACCAAAGTGGCCCCATATAAGTATTGTCAATTGCAACCATCACTCGTCTGTCAGCAGTAGAATACGAATCGGCGATTCTTCTTTGCTTGGCAATATCTACTATGTTATTTGTTGGATTTGCAGGTGTTTCAGCATAAATCATAGCAAGTCGATCAGCTTTACCGGTAGCTTCAACCTTGGCGCGAATTTCTTCTTCCGATTGTCCTGGGTAAAAAGAAACTGCCTCTACTCCTATTTTCTTTAAAAATGAATGAATGAAATGATCTGTTCCCCCATAAACTGGTGTTGAGAAAAGAAGTAAATCTCCAGGATTTAAGAACTCCAAGAGAACAGTGCTAATTGCTGACATTCCACTTTCAAAAACAGCGCAATCATCCGCTTGATCCCAAAGACAAAGGCGATTTTCAAGGATTTCCAAATTTGGATTATTGATTCTACTGTATATCAACCCAAGTTGTTCGTCTTGTTCCTTTGCACGAATTCCATAAGCTAATTCAAAAAAAGCTTTACCTTCTTCTGCCGTTTTAAATACGAAAGTTGAAGTTTGGAAAATTGGTGGTTTAATTGCTCCTTCTGATAATTCTGGTTTAAAACCATGAGACATCATTAAACTTTCTGGACTGAATTTGTGCTCGGACATAAAAATTGATTATTTCTTGTAAAATTAAAAAGTAAAGCCGTTAATTTGGCAAACAATTACTAACTAAGTAAAAATTTCTTTTAATATTTATATTTACTTATTTTTATGCTTTTAACGCACGTTTTGCTTCTATTTCGAAGTAAAAAATACTCGAGGATTATGGATGAAATTGACAAAAAAATTGTTTCTGAGTTACAGCGAGATGGAAAACTCAAATTAAAAGAACTGGCTGCCGCTTTGAATATGACGAATTCACCAGTATTTGAACGCATTAAAAGGCTTGAATCAGATGGAATTATTTCCGGCTATATAGCTCAAGTAGATCAGAAAAGATTAGGGTTCAAATTAATTGCCTATTGTTCGGTAACCTTGGAGAATCATCATAAAGAAACTATTGAGCAATTCGTAAACGATGTAAAAGATCTTCCCGAGATTTTAGAATGCTACCACATAGCAGGTTTGTTCGATTATCTTTTAAAAATTGTAGTTCGAGATATGGAAGATTATCAACACTTTGTGACACAGAAATTAGCCATTTTGAACAATATTGCTCGTGTGCAAAGTTCTTTTGTGATGACGGAAATAAAAAACACTCAACTATTGCCTTTGGATGGGTTGTAGTTTATTTAATCCGTTGACGCATTGAATGTTACCTATTTTTTGTTTTTCTTCCAGAACTAGGTAATTAGCTTGTACTGTCGCATCCGTATAGCCTTTTGGGTGATAGATATGGTATACAATCCCTTTGTTCTTCATTGAAACCATTTTCAAGCCTGTCGCTTTTAATCTCCATTCAATGTCAACATCTTCACCGACTCCTGGAGCAGTATAGTCTTCGTCGTAGCCATTTATTGCAACTAAATATTCTTTCAAAATTCCCCAGTTGCATCCTAAAAGGCCTGTATCCTTTATTTTTAGACTCATAAATGGAAAATAGATTCCTTCTTTCTTTTTATCTGAATCGGACCTAAGAATATTTACAATATTGATTTTTTGAATGGATTTTTCGTCTAAAATCTCACCAGAAATGGTTGGTCCTAAATTTACTCGTTTACCAAATAGAATTTTTCCTTTAGTAATAGCTTTAAGGTATTCCTTGACGAAATGTCTGTGCGGAATGCAATCGCCATCAATAAAAACCAGAGCTTCACTTTTACTGATTTTTATTGCTCTATTCAACATTTCATTTTTACGAAATCCATCATCTCGGTCTTGCGCAATGTGTTGAATTGAAAAAAACGTGTTTTCCATTCGCTTTTTTAGATAATCTATAGTTTTTTGAGAACAATCGTCTTCAGCAACAATCACCTCAAAGTCCTTTTCACTTTGAACCTCAAGCCCCTTGAAAATTAATTCTAAGTTTTCTAAATTTTTATAATAAGAAATAACAAGGCTAAGTTTCATTTTAAATATCTGTTTAAAATATTTACAATTGAATCTAATTCTGCTTTTTCGTCATACAGTGTTGCTGCTATTTCTTTTGCGCTTGAGGTCATTTGACGAGTTTTTTCCATTTCGTTGAGAACCAATTTTAATTCCTTTATGAATTTATCATGATCTTCAAATGGATACAAATGTCCCAGTTTACCGTTGCCAAGTATCCCAGGTGTACCTCCTGAATTTGTTGCTATAACAGGAATTCCAGAAAGCATAGCTTCTATGGTAACCATTCCATAAGTTTCGCTGTGAGAAGCGAGTACAAAAACATCAATCGAATTATAAAACTGGTGAACATCTTCTTGATATTCAGTAAAATGAACTTGCCTACTTAAATCATTTTCGATAACAAACTGACGTAATTCTTGGTCATATTTCTTATCCGCTTCATCATTTATTGTTGCTGATCCAAAAATTACAAGTTCAACATGCGAACCTTTCGATTTAAGAGCTAATAATGCTTCCGCAACAAATTTTTGACCCTTCTTCTCAGATATTCTGCCGATTATGCCGAGCAAGGGCAAATCAGTATGAATCCCCAACTTTTCGCGCGCTTCTTGTTTAGAATATTTGTGCTTAAGGAATTTTGAAGTATCAATACCTATTGGAACAACCTCTACACGTTTCAATGGAAAATGGGTTCTTAGACCTATTTCAACCTTTAAAAAAGGCAAAGGACTAATCCAAGTATCAATTGATTTGAAACGTTTTGTATGCAAAAAGTCTTTTTTGTTGATTCCAATTTGCATGTGTTGCTGGTAGATAATTTTTAATTCTTTAAAGAATAGGCCCTTGGTCCAAGCTAGTACATCTAAATCTTTGTTATCTACAACGAAAACGACATTAATGTTATTGGTTTTTAATCTTTTAGAAATCGCCCTAGCTGTTTTAAAATCAAAATATTTTCGACGCTTTTTTATCACCTCAACCTGATTAAAAACATCTTTATGATATTGAATAATGGTCGAATTATCTTGAGTGAAAAGTGTTAAATCGAAGCCTTTAGCCTTTAGTAATCGGGATAGCTTAAGTGTATTCATTTCTAATCCTCCCCAACCTGTGGAAGTTACAAATACTGCTATTTTCTTTGAATCAGACATTCGTTTTCGAAATTAGCTAAAATCATTTCAACTACCTTATTATTTATCGACAATCGATTTATTTATGAAAGATTTAAACAAACACGATTATTTAGCGTTATTTTTTTTTAAATAATTAAATCTATCCAATTATGCATTCTTATTCTACAAAAATTTTATTCTCTTTGTTTCTGCTGTCCAGCGTGGGAATATTTTCTTGCAAGAAAAAAACAACAACAGTTACTACGGCAACTTGCACATCAACCATTAGTTATGTTGTGGATATAAAACCTTTAGTTGATCAAAATTGCAATACTTCAGGTTGTCATAATAGTGGTTCCAGTTCTGGCGGGTATAATCTAACAACCTATGGAAACGTTAGCTCCAATGCTGACATTATTTTGAAAACAATGCGTCATAGCAGTGGTGTTAAAGCAATGCCTCAAGGTTCTTCCAAGCTAGCAAGCAGTACAACTGACCAATTTGATTGTTGGATTCAGCAGGGAAAATTGAATAATTAGTTTTTTCTGTAAAGAAAATAGTAAGCTTCGACGTTGTCTAGATAGGCTCCATCAAAACCAGCATCGAGGATTTTTTTGGTGTAGGATTCGTTATTTCCATAAATGATTTGTTGCCAATCTTTGTGCCAATAATTCACCCAAAATTCATCTTTGTAGCCTTCATATCTTCGTTTTATCCAAACGGGATGTTGGCGAGCGTAATGCCATTTCCAATAATACCTATATTTCTCTGCTGAACCAATGCTCATGTATGCAATGACGAGTCTTTTCCCTCCGTTAGCCTTTGATTTCAATTGATTGATTTCAGAAGATGTGAAAGCGTCGTCATTATAAAACAAGTCGATAATTACTGCGTCAAAATTGGTGGCTGCAATGGCGTTTAAAAATGATGTTTTTGATGTGTAATTATTTGTACTAATTAGGTACAAATAATTTTGTGCATCAGCCAAGGTTAGTATGTCATTTGAATTTTCGTTCTGAATTTCGTTTGGAATGTATTGGTAATCGTAATTGTTCTCCGTTCGAGGGAAACTCAAAAAACCTTCCGCGCTGTTCTTCGATTTAGCCTCATCATATCCTGCTGAAGTATTAGTGTAATCGGCGACTAAAATTTTCTTTGATTGTACAACTTTTCTTGCTGTCGCCAAACGTCCATCGTCTTCAACTGCACTGCCATTATAAAAAAGTTCTTCCATTCCGAAGCCGTCGATGAAGCTTAAGAAATAATCGTCTAATTCTTCGTCTTGGTTTACATTCAAATGTGCTAATTCAATACCGTTTTGAGGGATGACAATGAAATCGTTATCAATACTTCTCGCATACGTAGAAATATTTCGAATGAAATCTTGCATTTTTGGTCCAGCTTTGTCGATCTTCTTGTCTTTGTTGCAGGCAAAAAGAATCGACAAAGCGATTAAGACCAAATATATTTTTCTAGTCAGCATAGACTAAAAATACAAAATTCTAATTTATTCCTCTTCAACGTTTTTAAGCGCCATTAGCAAAGTGTAAGCCCCTTTGCTTACGATTTCTTTATCAGCCAATTCCTGTCCGTTATTGATTTCAATAAACCCATTTTCTTTGTTTCCAATTGTCACCTGCACCATTTTGTATTTACGCGTTCCTATTTGGTAGAAAACATAATTTTTCCCTTCATAATTTACAACTGCTTCTTCAGGCAATGCTGTTATTTTGTCGCTGTTCACTTCCACTTCGGCATTCATATACATTCCAGGTAAAAGTTTTTTGTCATAATTGTTGAAATGACAATGAACGTCTATGGTGCCATCTAAGTTGATGTTACGGCTGATTAGAATAATTTCGCAATCATGCTTCTCAGTTGGATCTGAATTGGTATAGGCAAATAGTGTCTGCCCTATCATCAGTTTCGCAACATCCTTTTCAAAAACTTTTAGGTTTAAATGAATATCCGACGGATTAACCAATTCAAAGAGAACATCCGTTGGATTGATGTATTTTCCGATGTTTACATTAACGGTTGCCACGTAACCATCAAAGGCAGAATACATTTTGATGCTTTTGGAAAGATTTCCTTCTGTCAAAGTGCTTGGATTGACATTAATCATTCGCAACTTCTCACTCAAAGCTTTGGACGAGATTCGCAATGAATTGTATTCCATTTGTGTCAGCTGAAGCACCTTGTCGCTACTCGCTTGATTTTTATTCAATTCACTTTGTCTTTCCAGTTCAGCTTTTGCATAAATCAACTTGCTTTGAACAGTTAAATACTCTTGTTGTAAGTTGATAAACTGTTGATCTTCAATTGTTGCAATCACTTCACCTTTTCGAACATGCATACCTGGCAAAAGTTGCGTGGATTTTAAATAACCACCCATTGGCGCGCTTACAGAATACATGTTTTGAGGGGGAACATCAATAATTCCATTAACGCGCAATAGACCAGACATTTCTCGTGCTTCAATCTGACCAGTTTTTAACGCTGCTGATTTAAATTGGGCTTCAGTTAAGGTAATCTCAGCCGTTTCAAGAACTGGCGCTTCGGTTGGTGCTTCATTACTGCTGCACGAAACCGCAAGTAGCAATAAACTAATTATATATAATGATTTCATCGTGTTGACTATTTATTTGTTAAAAAATGAAGTTGAATCAAGCTTTCGTTCAAAAGCTGAATTCCTTCTATGTATTTATTTTCAGCGTCTATCGCTTGGTTGATAAGAAATCCCCATTCGATAGAAGAGATTTCACCTTGCTGTAGTTGCATATCTGCTTTTTGGTAAATGGATTTTGTACTTGGAAGTACTTTCTCTTCGTAATATTCAACTATTGAATTGTTTTGCTGGTAATTGTACCAAGCCTGTTTGTATTCTTCCAAGAGCATTTCCTCTTTTATCGCTAATTCATTTTCGGCTATGCTTTTCTGTATTTTAAGATTCTGCACATTTGTTCTAGTGTGGCGATTGAAAATTGGAATTCCGATTCCTGCACTAACCGATTGAAAACGATTATATCCGTCGTACAGTATGTTATCCGCACCTGTTCCGCGCATGGTCATATTGTTGTAGGCAATTTTGAAATCAGGTAGAAATTTTGTTTTTTCGGAATCTTTTTTAAGTTCCTCTAATTCAATCTGTTTCTTCGCCAGAGTCAGCATCGGATGATTCAAAACCAACGTCGAATCATTTTCTAGAAATGGTTTTACCTTAGGTTCGGCGTCAATTGGCGTCATTTCTTCGTTGTTGTGCAACAAGATTTGAAATTGCGAGTGAAGCATTCGTCGATAATTCTTTAGACTGACAAGTTGTTGCTGTATCGCTGCCATTTGAATTTCAGCATTTGCTACATCCATTCCATTATTCTCGCCAGCAGCTAATTTTAGCTTAGCCTTCTTTTGAAAATTGTTGTAAAGACTATCCACTCGTAAAAGTAATCGTTCCTTTTCTCTTGCGGTTATGATGGAATAGAACGTCTGCTCTACCATTCTTGTGATTTCCTTTTCCTTTAATTGAACGTTGATTAAACTGTAATTCCATTGCTCAGTTAAACGATTTTTCTCGTTTTTATAAACGGTCGGAAAACGAAAGCCTTGACCGACGGAAAAGCCATTGTCATTGAAAACACTGTTCATTTGTCCATATTGGAAGTCAACAGTTGTATTATCAATTTGAACACCACTTCGTTTACTATTTTCATTGAGATTTGTCAATAGTCGATCTGAATTCAGGGATAAATTTTGCTTCAAAGCCAAGTCTATCGCCGATTGAAGATCAATTGTTTTTTGGGCGTTTAATGCAGACGTTCCGATGAAAATAAATCCAATCACCAATGGCAGAGTTTTCATTTTTAACTTTCGATCTGTCCGACCTTCAACAAAAATGTACAGTAAAGGGAGAACGAATAAAGTCAAGAAGGTCGCAATCATCAATCCACCGATAACAACTGTTGCTAAAGGTCTTTGAACTTCTGCTCCTGCTCCGTTGCTCAAAGCCATAGGTAAGAAACCAAGGGATGCAACGAACGCCGTCATCAAAACTGGGCGTAATCTTGATTCCGTGCCAGTTTTCACGATTTCTTTTAAATCTGTCATACCATTCTTTTTTAAACGATTAAACTCTGCAAGCAATACAATTCCGTTCAACACAGCCACTCCAAACAAAGCTATGAAGCCAACTCCTGCAGAAATACTGAAAGGCAATCCTCGAAGGGCTAAGAAGAAGATTCCGCCCATTGCGGATAATGGAATTGCGGTATAAATAATCAATCCGTGTCGAATTGAGCCAAAAGCAAAATAAAGCAATATAAAAATGAGCAATAAGGCAATTGGAACTGCTATAGCCAAACGTTGATTTGCAGCTTGTAGGTTTTCAAAAGCTCCGCCGTACGTAACATAATAACCAGGTGGTAAATTCAATTTTGAGCTTACTTTTTCTTGTAATTCAGATACTAGACTTTGTACATCTCGATCTCGCACATTGAATCCAACTACAATTCTGCGTTTGGCGTCCTCTCGCTGAATTTGATTTGGACCATCTTCAATAGACACATTAGCCAAAATTGAAAGTGGAATTTGCGGACCATTTGGACTTGGGATGAGCAGATTTTGAACATCTTCCAAAGATGAACGTTTCTCTTTTTTCAATCGAACGACCAAATTGAAACGTTTCTCATCTTCGAAAATCATTCCAGCTGTTTGCCCGGCAAAAGCAGCATTTACAACTTTGTTAACATCTTCAATAGATATATGATATTGTGCCAAGGCATTTCTATCATAATCAACAATGATTTGCGGCATTCCAGTGACTGGCTCCACAAATAAATTTGCACTTCCATCAACAGTATTAGCTAGTTTTCCAAGTTTTTCAGCGTAAAGTGCGAGTGTATCAAGGTTTTCACCAAAGATTTTACAGACAACGTCTTGTTTAGCGCCGGTCATTAACTCATTGAATCGCATTTGAACAGGGTATTGAAATCCGAAAGTAACTCCTGGTACGTCTTTTAATTCTTCACCCATTTTTTTAGCAAGCTCATCAAACGTTGAGGCGTTTTGCCATTCACTTTTATCCTTTAGAATAATCATCAAATCCGCAGCTTCCATTGGCATTGGATCGGTTGGGACTTCTCCGCTTCCTATTTTAGAAACTACCTTGATGACCTCCGGAAATCTTTCTAAAAGAATTTTAGCAGCTTTTTGCGAGTTTTCAATTGAAGTGTGTAAATTACTTCCTGTTAAAACTCTTGTTTCCACTGCAAAATCACCTTCTTCTAGTGCTGGTATAAACTCTCCTCCTAATCTTGTCATGGTGATCATAGCTAAGATAAAAAGTACGGCAACTGAAATATAAACAAGTTTGGCTTTGGTTAGAACTTTGTCAAATAGCGAGCGAAACCCCTTTTCTACTTTGGCCATCATTCGATCCGAAATATTTTCCTTGTGCGTTGTTTTTTTACTTAACACCCATGCACTCATCATCGGAATGTATGTCAATGAAAGTATAAACGCTCCTAACAAGGCAAAAGCGACTGTTTGCGCCATAGGTTTAAACATTTTTCCCTCAATTCCCTGCAATGAAAATATTGGTAAATAGACTATTAGGATAATTATTTGTCCAAAAACGGCACTATTCATCATTTTACTGGCCGAACTTTTCACTTCATTATCCATCTCGTTTTGGGTGAGTCGATGTTGTCCAACGTTTAAATTTCCTTTAGCCAATTGGTGCATTGTTGCTTCTACGATAATAACTGCTCCATCCACGATAAGTCCAAAATCTAGTGCTCCTAAACTCATTAAGTTTCCGCTTACACCAAAAAAATTCATTAGAATAATGGCAAAAAGCATAGCCAATGGAATAACCGAGGCAACTAGTAATCCTGCTCTGAAATTACCAAGGAAAAGCACCAGAATGAAGACGACGATTAAAGCCCCTTCCAAAAGGTTTTTCTCTACTGTGTGAATGGAATTGTCGACCATTTTTGTTCTATCCAAGAACGGTTCAATCATCATTCCTTCTGGCAAAGTACTCTGAATTTGAGCAACTCTTTCTTTCACGTTATCAATAACTTCGCTACTATTAGCACCCTTCAGCATCATTACTACAGCTCCAGCAACTTCACCTTTCGTATTATAGGTCATTGCGCCATAACGTGTAGCGAAACCCTCTTTAATCTCAGCAACATCACGCAACAACAAAGGAGCTCCAGATTTGGTCGATTTTATGAAAATATTTTCCAAATCTTCTTCATTATCGACTAAACCATCAGTTCTAATAGAAAGTACAGTTGGACCTTTTTCTATATATGCACCACCTGTATTTTGATTTCCTTTTTCAACTGCGTTAAAAACATCGTGAATTGTCAAACCTAGAGAAGATAATTTGTTCGGATCTACCTCAATTTCAATTTGTTTCAGCTTTCCTCCAAAACTACTAACCTCCGCAACTCCTTTTACACCTAGCAGTTGCCGGCGTATAATCCAATCTTGGGCTGTTCTTAATTCAGAAAGGGATATTTTATCCTCATAACCCTCTTTTGGTCGAACAACGTACTGATAAATTTCTCCTAACCCTGTGGAAATGGGCCCCAATTCCGGCGTTCCAATTCCCTGTGGAATTTGGCTGCTGATTTGTTGCAAGCGTTCTGCAACTTGCTGTCGAGCCCAGTAAACATCAATACCATCGTTAAATACGATAGTCACCAATGATAATCCAAAACGCGAAAAACTTCTGATTTCTTTAATTCCAGAAATATTACTGTTCGCTTGTTCAATTGGAAAGGTTACCAAGCGTTCAATATCTGTTGCCCCAAATGATGGCGCAACTGTTATAACTTGCACTTGATTGTCTGTAATATCAGGAACGGCGTCTATGGGAAGTTTCCCCACTTCGTAGATTCCAAAAACAATAAGAGCAAGAGTAAAAAGTCCTATAATCAGCTTATTTCCAACGGAAAAAGCAATAATCTTGTTCAACATAATTTATCAATTAATAAAACGAATTGCCAAAAAAAAATGGCGTAATAATATAAACGTTTGAATTAACTAATCTTTGGCGGTTGCCAGATAGCTGAAGGATTTGTAGAAGTTAATGAAGATGATTTTGGAATAGTAAACTCCCGAATAGTTTGAAATTCTGGTTTTAATTCTACCCCTTGAAAAGTTTTACTAAGAACATACGCCACATTGTAATTCACACAATGATCATGGGATTTAAAAGGCAATCTTTTATCATTTTCATCGTGATGATGGCTTTCGTCAGAATAATGAAGAGAAATGAATTCATATAAGGACAAATCACCTTTTTGAGTCTGATGCTCAGCGAAATGTTCAAGTAATGATGGAAGCTTAGTAAGTTCTATTAACTCCGTACTTGACAGTGTGAAAACACCCAAAAGAAATATAAGAATTGCTCTTTTCAACGCAGCAAATGTATAAAAAAACAGTTATCACTAGCGTATTTGCTATTCATATTTTTCGTTAAAAGAAAATATGAATAATTTCATTTCAAATTATTTAAGAATAATTCGGCATGATTTAAATGTTTGCTTTGTTTGTCACCGTCCATTTTTTTCCATGTTCTCACCATCATACTCAATCGAGGATTAGAAAGAAAAAAGCTTTCGTGATTGTCAATGAAATTCCAGAATAAACCATCCCAAGTTTGCTGCCATTCTCCTTTAGGATAATCAGACATTTTCATTAAATAATTACTGCCACTGATATATGGTTTTGTAGACATTAAACCACCGTCTGCAAATTGACTCATGCCATAAATGTTTGTTACCATAACCCAATCATAAGAATCGATAAATAGTTCCATAAACCATTTATAAACTTCGTCTGGGTCAAATTCACAAAGTAGCATGAAGTTACCCAAAATCATAAGGCGCTCAATATGATGACAATACCCCGTTTTTAATACTTTTTTTATGGTTTCATCGATTGGTAAAATTCCTGTGGTGCCATCGTAAAAAGAAGAAGGAATTTTACGCGAGAATTTCCAGAAATTTCTCGTTCGTTCCTCTCTACCTTTAACCAAATAAACACCTCTGATAAACTCCCGCCAACCGATTATTTGGCGTATGAATCCTTCTGTTGAGTTTAGCGGAATCTCATTCTCTTTCGTAAATGCTAGTGTTTCCTGAATGACTTGTCGTGGAGTCAACAAGCCCGAATTCAACATCGGTGTAAGAATACTGTGATTTAGAAAGTCTTCATTTATTACAATTGCATCCTCATAAATTCCAAAATCAAAGAAACGGGTTTGTAGAAAATCTTTCAGCCACATTTTAGATTGTTCAAAATCAATAGGGTAAATCGGTAGGTCGCTCAGTTCTCCGATATTCTTATGGAAATTCGTTTCAACATAAGTTTTTGCTTCCTCGAAATAGTTATTTGATTTAAGTTGAGGAAGTTTGGGTGGTATTTTTCCTTTCGGGTATCGCTTTCGGTTCTCGTCATCGAAAGACCACTTCCCTCCTTCGGGTTCACCGTGCTCGTCTAAAAGGATATTCCATTTCTTGCGTTGTTCTTTGTAAAATGAAGTTTGAAAGAATTTCTTTTTGTCTGCACGGAAAAAGCTACCAAGCGATTCTCGAGAATTCAACCATTGCGGACTTCTATGATAAACAATCTCGATATTCTGCGATGCTGCAACCTTGGCCAATCTTCGTTCCAACCAATCGTCGGAAGGTTCATACATGTTTATTTTACTAATTCCCTTAGACTTTAGAAATGGTAGTAATTTTCGTACATCCGAAAAATCAGATGTTGATTCTATATATTCCACCTCTTTTCCTTGCTGTTGCAGATAATCCCTATAAAACTGCATAGTTGCACGATGGAAAAGAAGCTTTTGCTTGTGAAAATTGAATTGCTTGAAAAACAAAACCTCTTCCACTAAAAAGAACGAAAAACCATTATCCAGTAATGTTCCTTCTTCAAAAAGTTGGTTTGGTAAAACGAGGTTACTTTCCATGATTGGTTGATTTATTCTTTCGGCATCTTTCACTACAATATTTTACGTTTTCCCATTCTTTTCCCCACTTCTTTCGCCAGTTGAACGACAACTTGCAGGTTAAGCAGATCTTTGAAGGTAAATGTGCTTTTTTCATTTCTTCTCAGTGAAATCAGGCAACTCATGAACACGAGCATAAGGGAATTGGGCCAATGTCCTCATCGAATAATAGGTGTTTAATCCAGAGATTGCAGCTGTATTTACTTTTTCCAAATCCAAATGACCAATGGAATTAAGCGCATAATCCGGCAAGATTAAATGCTCAATTTCGCCAATAAGTAAAATCGTATTATTCAATTCAATTGGGATTTCTTGAACGAATTTCATCCCCAGTTTCACACTGCTTTCTGCGACAAAAGGCGCTTTGAAACCCTCAACATATTCTTCCTTAAATCCGCATGCAGCAAATTCAGATTCAGTTTTATCGAATTTTGCTGATGTGTAATGCGCATTTTCGATGTAATCGATTGGGACATGATTAATGGTATAATACCCATTCGTTTTAATATTCTCGTAAGTATTTCTCGGCACGTCTCCAGATGGTCTAACGATTAGTCCCAAAAGTGCTGGATTGCTTCCTAAATGAACAACTGAGCTGAAAATGGCAAGGTTGGTTTGTCCCTTTTCGTCTTGTGTACCAATCAAATTTGCAGGTTTAGCACCCGTTATTCCGTTGATAAGATTCAAACGAAAAACTTTATCGGCATTTTTTAAATTCTCTTTTGTCCAACGCATTTTATCTCTTTAACTAATTTAAATTCTCTTTTTTGCAGTATTCTTCGTGTGTGTTGCAATGATTCTTTGCTTTTCTTTTTTAACCAGTGGGTGCTCGCGATGTCCATATATTTTTTCGCGTGCATCTTTTGCTCCTTGCTCTAAATTGAAAATTGGTTTTGGATAGTCTTTCCCAATTTCAACACCACAAAAAACTTGATCCATTGCAGTCATTTTCCATGGTTCGTGAATGAATTCAATTGGAACATCCTTTAATTCAGGTACCCATTTCTTTATAAAAACACCAATTGGGTCATGGTCTTGCGACTGTTTAACAGGATTATACAATCTTATGGTATTAATTCCAGTCGTGCCTGCTTGCATTTGAAATTGAGGATAATGAATACCTGGTTCGTAGTCCAAAAACTGCTGTGCAAGATGATAGACTCCTGATCTCCAATCCTGATCCATGTGATGACACAAAACAGAAACCACCATGGCACGCATTCTAAAATTAATCCAACCCGTTTCCTTAACACAGCGCATATTGGCGTCAACCAACGGATAACCCGTGAGACCTTGTTTCCATGCTTCCACCAATTCTTGATTCGAATTATGATCGAGAAATTCATAACCACGATTAATGCACCTCGTTTCATATTCGCATTCCACTTCGAATTTCTGAATAAAATGACAATGCCAATGCAAGCGTGTGATTAATCCTTGAAAGGCTCGCTTATTCGTTTTGTAATTTTCATGCGCAATCAAATATTGGTAAGCTTGTCTCACGGATAAATTCCCCCACGCTAAATAGGGAGAAATTCGCCCACAACTTAATCTACTTTCAATTGGCTTAGAAATATGTCGATTGTAGGAAAAACCTCTGCCAGTAGCAAATGACTCCAAATAACGAAAACCGTTTAGTTCCCCAGGAGGTTGATATCGCTCAGGATACAAATTGATCCTTTCTAGTAATTCTTTTTTTAATTTGAACGGATGGTCGAAGCTTTCAAAACGATTGACTTTAAAAACATTCGATACTACTGGTTTATGCATTTGTTCAAACCATTTTTTCTCCCAGTTATCGCGGTTTTTTATACCACGAATTATTCCATCACGCTGAAATTCAATTTGCTTCACCCCTTTTTCTTTGAAAATGGCTTTTAGCTTCTTATCTCTTTCATAACTGAGGTCAATACCACTTTCTTGGTACGACAGAATCGTTTTAACATCAAATTTCTCAAGAAGATAGTCGAAAACTTCTATAGCGTTTGCATGGAAAATAGTCACTTCTCTATTGGCATTTTCCAACCGTTTATTCATGGCCAGTATCGAGTGATATTGAAACTGTAAATGTCGATTTGAGGTATCTGGATGAGCTATTAATTCTGGCTCAAAAATGAATAGTAAAATATACGGTAAAGGACTGCTTTCCGCATACTGAAGCGCTTCGTGATCATGAGTTCTCAAATCACGTTTAAGCCAAACAATATTTATTTCCTTACGATTCAAATAATTCCTTTTGTACGAGTTTCCAAAACTTAAAAAATGACGAGTGATAGCCATCAACGGTCGAAAGCCAATCTCGTGGATCTTGATGACCTTCAAAGTGATTAGAAATTGGATGCTCTTTGTAAAAAATAGGACTTTGGCCCAGGATTTTTTTCAATTCTGCAAATTCACCTAGGAACAATTGAAGTCCCTCAATATTTTCGCCCAAAGCAAGTGTAAAGTCTATTGTTTTGGATGAAACTGGATATTCATTAAAATGCGATGGTTCTAGAATTAAAATCCGATTACCTTTTTCATCCTTTCTCCATTCTGGATCCAAATTGTAAAAAGTATAAATATAACTTGGCAGTGCCTCGTCAAATTCAATAGATTTTGGAAGCGGCAATACTTTCGAAGGATTCCAATCCGTAAGTTCTTTCAGTTCTTGTGGGATTTCAGCCAAAGGAAAATCACTATATGACACATCTAAAAAAGTTTTTGAATCTGGTGAATTGCAGAACTGATTAATGTTCTCTTGATTAGCAAAGTAAGCCTTATTGCTATTTGCACCAGAAACCCACTGCCAACTCAAAGCATTGCTTGCCCAATCGGCATCCAGAAGATGATAATACATCCATTTTGCTGGCATTTGCCACTGACTTCTAGCGATATTACAAGCTATGGAGGCTAGATACATACGTATGTGGTTGTGCATATAGCCAGTTTCAAGCAATGTTGAAATTCCTTTATCAATTGCGCTAATTTGAGTTTTCGCTTCTAGGATAGAAATGGGAATGAGATCGTTCTCAGAAAAATGCTGCTTGTTTTTTAAATCTGAATTGATTTCCTCTCCCTTAGAAATCCAAACTCTTTGCCAATAGTCCCTCCACGCCAATTCTTGGGTGAATTTAATCAGCTCCTCTTTTTCGTATCCTTTATTTTTAAGTTCTTGGTAAATCAATTTGGTTGAAATTACACCTCGCGAAATATAAGGCGATAAGTACGATACATTACCATCTATATGATTCCTTGTCTGACCATAATTCGAAGGGTCAAAATTCTTGATTCGATTTACTATTTCTGTATAGGAAGTTGGGAAATTCATTTTAAGTATTCTATACTTATCAAACAATGCCGAAATTCAATTGTTCATCCATTTTCATAGTTAGCGTAACTTTTGTTACTTATCCACTGTCGGTAATTGAATAATTTCGCATAAAACATGGTCAATGATTAAGAAAGGCACAAAGATCTACAGCATCACAAAAATGAAATGTCCTAATTGCCAAGAAGGAGACTTTTTTGAAGGATCAATTTTCAAAGCAGAAGTCAAAGAAAAATGCGGTAAATGTGATTTTAAATACAGTATAGAACCCGGTTTCTATCAAGGTTCATACTACGTAGTTTATGCCTTGAGTGTAGCTGTTTTTGTTACCATTTGGACCTCTATTTCGCTTTTTTTTCCTAGCACTAGTTGGAACATCACTCTTATTGCTATCTTAGTAGGACTGTTTGTTGCAGCGCCATTTATGTATCCATTGTCCAAAATAATTTGGGCCAATTTTTTCTTTAGGTATCAGCAATACAGAGCTAAAAACGAAATCCAGAATGAAAGAGAAACTAATTGAAAATTACGGATATATATTTGAACCGGAATTAATTGAGGAAATTGCTTCACAAGGGAAATTGAAAAATATCAAAGAAGGAGAGGTACTTATAGACATTGACGAAGCCATAAAGCACATCCCTTTGCTTCTTTCAGGAGCAATAAAGATTTCGAGATTAGATGATGAAGGTGACGAACTTCTGCTCTATTTCATAGAAAAAGGAGATGTTTGCGCCATGACTTTAACTTGTTGCATTGGTCAGTCGAAAAGTGAAATAAAAGCCGTTGCAGAAGCTGACACAGAGGTTGTTTTGATTCCAGTTGAAAACATGAATTTGTGGCTTCAGAAATATCATTCTTGGCGAACATTTGTCTTTGAAAGTTACAACAACCGTTTTACGGAAATGTTGCGTTCAATTGATAGCCTGGCGTTCATGAATATGCACGAGCGAGTTATGCGTTATCTAAGAGATAAAGTAATCGTTTCCAAAGATTCAATGTTGAACACGACACACCAAGATATTGCTTACGATATGCATACATCGCGTGTCGTTATTTCAAGAATATTAAAAAGCTTAGAGCGTGACGACAAAATCAAGTTGCATCGAAATAGAATTGAAGTGATGGAGTTTTAAAAGAGTTTCAAGTTTCAAGTTGTTTGCTGCGCAAAGGTTAAGTTACAAGTTCTAAGCGCTAAGAGATTCCGATATAAATCGTTTTAAAAAAAAACATAGTGTTTTATGCCAATTCTGCACACCTCATTGGGTAAAACTAACACACAGAACTTGAAACTTGAAGAACGCTTCGCAGAAGCAGTTCAACTTGAAACTTGAAACTAATTAAGAATAATGGAAAGCATAGAAATTTTCGGATATTTTGGAGCGCTGCTAGTCGGGTTGGTACTGGGACTCATTGGCGGAGGAGGCTCAATACTCACATTGCCGATACTCGTTTATGTATTTAAAATTGAACCAGTTTTAGGAACGGCCTATTCCCTATTTGTGGTTGGGTTTACGGCTTTGGTTGGCACCATAAGAAACAGCAAGAGTAATATGATTGCTTATAAAACTGGGTTTATTTTCTCAATCCCTGCACTGGCAACAATTTTCCTAACAAGGAAAATTGTTGTTCCTGCTCTTCCCGATGTCTTTTACCAGAGTGACTGGATAACGATTACCAAAGCAACTGCGATCATGGTGTTGTTTGCTGCGGTAATGCTCATAGCTTCCGTATCTATGATCCGCGGTCGGAAGGATGTTGATGAGAATGAGAGCAAAAAGGTTCATATGCCTAAATTGATTATGAACGGTTTTGCCGTTGGACTTTTAGCAGGCTTGGTTGGCGCTGGAGGAGGATTCTTAATTATTCCAGCCTTAGTATTCTTTGCTCATTTGCCAATGAAAAAAGCGGTAGCGACCTCTTTGATGGTAATTGCAATCAATTCTTTGATAGGGTTTCTTGGTGATGCTTTTACCTTATCCATAGACTGGGTATTTCTTTTACTATTCACTTCGCTTTCAGCAATCGGTATTTTTATCGGAATTTATTTGAATAAATTTATTTCAGGTGCCAAATTGAAAAAAGGTTTTGGTTGGTTCGTTTTAATCATGGGAGTGTATATTATACTAAAAGAAACTATCCTTTAGCAACTCTTGTTACAAACCACCTTGATCAACTCATCGTATATTTGCAAAACAATTTTATTACTTAAAAAAGAAAAATGGGATTCTTAACAAATTTAAAAAACACCTTATTCGGTTCAGGAATGGATTATAAAGAAATGATAAAAGGAGGCGCAATCGTTGTTGACGTTCGTTCACCACAAGAGTTTAAAAGCGGTCACGCGCCAGGAAGTAAAAATATTCCATTAGGGAATTTATCTTCTAAAGTGAGCGAATTAAAAGGCAAAGAAGTTATTTTGGTTTGTCTTTCTGGAGGAAGAGCTGGTCAAGCAAAAAATATGTTGACACAAGCTGGAATTAAAGCGCACAACGCGGGTCCTTGGCAACGAGTTCGTTAATCTAAATTTAAGATAAATGAAAAATTTGAATGAAGACCAATGGGTTGCACAAATTCAAAATGATCCGGAAGCGGTAATTATTGATGTTCGCTCACCGTTGGAATGTGAAGAAGGAATTCAGCTTGGAGCAATTCAAATGAACATCATGAATACAGCACAATTCATTGGCAATATTGAAACTTTGTACAAAAGTAAAAACTACTATGTTTATTGTCGTAGTGGCGGACGAAGTGGTCAAGCGTGCATGTTGATGGGTGCAAAAGGATACAATACCTTTAATTTAGAAGGAGGAATGTTGGGATGGACAGGCGAAGTTGTTGTTCCAGAAAAGTAAAAAAATGAAAGATACAGCTAAAGAATTTTTGATTAAAAACCTTTCCCTTTGGGCAATGGCAAGTTTAACGCTTGGTCTTGCACCTTTTATTCCACATCCGCACATTTGGAAACAAATTGTGAATATTTCAAAAGGCGGTGGAATGATGACAGGAATGGATTGGTTCGATCTTTTGTTACACGGAACTCCTTGGGTTTTGTTAATTGTTACTTTGATTTTAAAGTTAACAGACAAAAAAGCAGTTGCTAAAAAATAATTGAGAATATATTTGAAAACAAAAAAGCCTCCAAATCGGAGGCTTTTTTGTTGCTTTTAAAACTTGTATCGAAGACCAAAATTCTGATAAAAATTTAAAGATGTGGGGCCGCCCTTCTGAGCTGAAAGACCAATTGTCGCTTCGGCATATGGATGGATGTGTTTCCAGAAACGATTGTCTCCAATCCGCAAATCAACTCCAACAGGAACTGAAACATTATAGGCTATCGTATTATCAAGTTTGTATTTTCTCTGTGAAAAAGGACCTTCAGGAATATCTGAGGTGTTAATTGATCTATTTGTTTCTCGCACGGTATTTACATAGGTGTCCAATTCTGCATAATTTGATTCTAGGATGGTAACTTGACGTGAAAAATTAAACTGCAGTCCCAGCTGGATACCCGTATAAAAAGACCAACGTTTGTTCTCTGCAAATCTCAATAAAACCGAATTGTTCCACAAAAATGATTCTTGAGAAATCTGGGAATCATAGATGTCTAAGTAGATTGAATCTCTCCAAACTGTAGAGTTTAAAGACGGCACAAAACTGCTATCAATATAGACAGTATTGCCTTTTGCATATTTCAATTGTGAGCCTCCATCTTTTTTGTGCTGAAAATCAGTTCTATACGATAAGTTGATATCCTTATCACCTAAACCATTTTTAAATTTAAACTCTGCCCCTAAATGATGAGAAATTCTGGGTGATAACCTGTACGGACTTAAGTTTGGGAAAATTTCAGACTGAAGGTTATTGTTGTTCAAGCCTTCAAGTGCAAGAATGTTATTGAATTCATTTAAAATAATTGGTATTTCGACAAAATTTGATTTGGATGGAGACCAAAAAATAGACCAACGAGATGCAGGTAAAACACTTTTTTCAACTTGAGCATCAACATATACTGAAAATGAAAAAAGCAAAATAATACATCCTATTTTTGATTTTTCTTTCATTGTGTTTAAGTTTTTAAAGGTTCGTTAATTAAAGAGTTACTCTTACTCCTAATTGTGTAGAGAAATAAAAAGTAGTTTGTTTAGTGTTCAAATAAACATCTGAAAAACGAGCGCCAACTTGACCTTCTGTATAAACGTGAAATTTGCTAAGTAAATTATCTTTTTTACTCATTTTCAAATCTAAACCATACGGAATATATGAAAACATGCTGAATCCGGTTTTTAAGGTATATGACTCTTTAGCAAGCTCTTCAAGTTCAGTATTCGGATTGCCTGCAAAGTAATACTGTGGCTCAAATGAATTTCCTGAAGCAGCAGCGTCATCCTCAATTGCAGATGTTACTTCAACGTAACTTCCATAGTTTTGAGAAACCTCAATTTTTCGATTCGTTGTCATCGCTAGTCCAATCCCCAAACCGCTGTATAGGGTAAATTGCTTTTCAGGTCTAAATCGAAAAAGCAAATCTGCTTTCACTTGATGAACATTTCCTGACATGAAACCGGTAATTTGATCGACGTAAACACTGTCTTTCATCAAACTGGCATTGTATTGCGGGTAAAAGGTTGAGTCTTGTCTTACTCTGGTTTCGTCATAAATTCCTGCTCCCATAGTTACTTTTCCTAAGCCATCATAACTCAATCGTATTGAATTTACAAATTTGCTTGATTTGAATATTGTTACTGGAACGCCCACTCCGAAAGACATAGCAGTAGATTGTCCACTACCTGTTAGCATTGAAGTTTCATCAACTTGACTTCCAAATGCTGATAATATTGATGAATTTGGAAATTGGTTTTGAAATGCAGCATAGGCATCTCCACGAAATTGAAGATTACAGGCGTATAGCTGCCAATACAAATCAACATTTTTTCTACTTTTCAAAGATTCTTGAGAAAGAGATTGAAAAGAAAAGACTACGAATAAAAAGGCAAAAAGAATTTTCATATATAAGATTTAAAGTTGCTCAAAGAACGTCGAACAAAAAATCTTATTTTATCAATTTTAATTTTTAACAAATAACTTTACCTCGTTGACAACTTTTTGAAAATCAGACAATAAAGTATCATTTGTTATCTTTTTAAAAACACCATCAAAATTCTCAGAAAAAGATGGTAAAGAAAAGTTTCCTATTATTTCGGCACCACTTCTCGGAAATCTTTCTAAAGCTGCAGCCATAACTCCTGCTCCTGCTCTGGCTCCTGTTGATGTGGAAAGCAATAGCATAGATTTATCATCGAACACTTTTCTATTTGGAATACGCGAAACCCAATCAAATAAATTCTTAAATCCAGCGCTATAGCTTCCGTTGTGTTCTGCAAGGGAAAGTATTATTAGATCACATGAGGAAATCTTTTGCGCAAAGTCATGAATTAAACTTGGTATCCCACCCTTTTCTTCTCGTTCTGGACTATAAATAGGTGTTTCATAGTCTGAAATTTTGATGATTTCTATTTCACCCTCGAAAAAGGTTGAGGCATATGTTGCCAATTGCATGTTTATTGATTGATCACTATTACTGCCTGCGAATACAAGTATTTTCATATTTTATTTTAATTTTTTTAAGAGCTGCATGATAGCATTGAACAACCAATTTTTTCTTTTGCCCAATCCGGGCGTTTTGCAAACCATTTATTCATATCTGCTTGCTCATCATAAGGTTTTAAGAGCAATTGGTATAGTTCGTCTATTAATTTATAGTTTCCCTTGTCTGCGTCGTCTATTGCCATTTGAGCCATCCAATTACGCAGAACATATTTTGGGTTGACTTTGTTCATGGATTCTTTCCTTTCTTCCTCATCTATATTCTCTTTCTTTAATAAATCAGAATATGAATTTAGCCATGACTTCCATTGAATTTCCATATCATCAAAATGCTGAGACGAGAGATAACTTGAGCTTTTAATTTTAGTCAAATGGTTGAATGGTTTCTGTATGTCAAACTCCACCAATTCACGGTAGAAAATAGTCATATCCAATTCAGATTTTTTCATTAAATCCAGAAGATCAATATTCAATTGAATAGTTTCTTTTGTTATCGATTTAAGACCGATTTTACTCGCTAACATAAGCTGATAATTGTGCTCAAATTCATTCTTGAAATTGGTTAAAATCTCATTGAAAGGTTCTGCCTCATCCACCAAAGGATAGATGGCGTTTGCCAATTGAGTCAAATTCCACAAGGCTATATTAGGTTGATTTCCAAATCTGTATCGTCTGTGACTTGAATCAGTTGTATTCGGTGTCCAATCCGGATTGTAATCTTCTAACCAACCATAAGGACCGTAATCTATTGTCAATCCTAAAATAGACAAATTGTCGGTGTTCATAACACCATGAACGAATCCAACACGCTGCCAATGAACAATCATTTCACCTGTTCGCTTTGCTACTTCTGCAAAAAACTTTAGGTAGTTTTCTTTATTTGGTTCACCCAATTCAGGATAATGGTTTGTTATTGTAAAATCGACTAATTGCTTAAGTTCATCTAATTCTTGTCGAGAAGTAAAGATCTCGAAATTTCCGAAACGAATAAAACTAGGTGAAACTCTACAAACGATTGCTCCCTTTTCATCTGCAGGATTGCCGTTGTACAGCATATCACGACTTACTTCGTCACCAGTTAAAACCAATGATAAAGCTCTTGTCGTTGGAACACCTAATGCATGCATTGCTTCACTGCACAAATATTCACGAATGGATGAACGAAGTACAGCAAATCCATCGGCTCCGCGAGAATAAGGTGTTGGACCGGCTCCTTTTAACTGAAAAGTCCAATTCTTACCATCAATTTCAGTTTCCGCAATGTTGATGGCTCTACCATCACCCAATTGACCTGCCCAATTTCCAAATTGATGTCCGCCGTAACACATGGCGTAGGATTTAAAATCTTTAAAAGACTTTGCGCCTGAAACGATTTCTAAAAACTCTTTTTCATTATCAATTTCAAGGTCTAATTCTTTTAGAAATAAATCAGATTTATGAATTAGAGTCGGCTTTGAAGGTATTTTTGTTTGCACATACGAGCCAAAGGAATTATTAACTTGACGAGTATAATTTTCCTTGATTGGATCAAATGGGAGTTCTTTTGAGAACAGAGCTTGCAAATGTATTTTAGAGAAATTGGTCATGAAATTTTGTCGTAATTCAAAGTTAATCAATTCCGCTAACAACTGAATATTGAAAAGTTAAATGTATATAATAGGTCGGAAATCTACATAAACTGTACATTGTGAGTGTATTAACAATTAAAACAATCAATTATGGAAGAGTTAAACATTAGTATGTTGGCTATAGGAATTGCCGTAATAGCCCATTTTGTACTTGGATTCTTGTGGTATACACCAATTTTCGGAAAAGTTTGGGCCAAAGAAATGGGTTTTGATCCAAATCCTTCCGAGGAGGAAAGAAAAGCCATGATGAGCGGCATGATGAAGGGAATGATTAGCATGTTAATTGGTAATTTTCTATTGGCTTATGTGTTCTCCCACAATATCGCAGCATGGGACTTTGTTCCCGGAATGGACGAAATGAGCAAAGGCGAAAGTGCAATGATGGCTGCCATGTTCACTTGGTTGGGTTTCTTTTTACCAACAGATGCAGGTACGATGTTCTGGGAAAAACGATCCTTTAAATTGTTTGCCATCAACACTAGTTATCATTTGGCTTCATTGATATTAGTGGCTATAATAATTACCTTTATGAGATAAGATTATTTTAAATAGAAAAATGAAATGCCTGTGATGAAATTCTCAGGCATTTTTTATTTCGCGCCAATCATTTTCAGAATGTCTTTCTCGATATCTTCAGGCTTTGTTGTTGGCGAATAACGTTTTACAGGAACCCCATTTCCATTGACTAAAAACTTAGTAAAATTCCACTTTATTGTACTTCCGAGAAATCCACCTTGCTTGTTTTTTAAGAACTTGAAAAGTGGATGTGTATTCTTTCCATTAACATCTATTTTTTCTGTCAATTGAAAAGTGACCCCGTGGTTTATTTTGCAGGCTTCCACTACACTGTTATTCGTTTCAGGTTCTTGTCCTAAAAATTGATTGCATGGCGTGCCTAAAATAACCAAACCTTGATCTTTGTATTTCTGATGTAAATTCTCCAATCCTTCAAATTGAGGGGCTAATCCGCATTTGGTTGCTGTATTCACCACCAATACCACCTTCCCTTGAAGGTCTTTCATTTCTATGGTTTCGCCGTTTGGTTTGTTGATTGATAATTCTGAGAATGTCATTAAGATGTTTTTGCGATAAATATATTGAAACAAGCAAATTCCGAATATGTTTAAATCGGAAGTTTGCAAAACACGAAATTAGACAAAAGGTTGTCAATTAAATCCCAAAAATAATTGTTACCTTTCTTATCTATTTACAACTGCACTATTATGAATGAAATAAACAAAACTAAAGAATATAGCAACGGAGAAATCACCGTTGTATGGGACGCTTCAAAATGCATACATGCAGGGAATTGTGTTAAACATCTACCTAATGTGTACAACCCCAAAGAAAAACCATGGATTAAGGTTGATAATGCCACGACGGATGAATTGAAAGACCAAATTTCTACTTGTCCAAGCGGTGCTTTGAGTTGGAAGTAGGTTTGTTCATTAATAACCCAGAAAACCCAACCTTGAAAAAGTCCATTTTTAGCTATGTCATGTTCAAAATACACATATAACTCTTTGATCAATATTGAGCTATATTATCAATACAGAAAGTAATTTACAAAAGGATTGATTAAATAAAAGCAATTACTATTAATTGCTTCGGTTAATTGCTTCGGTTAATTGATTGAATATAGATTACAAATTGTAGTCTGTTTAACCAAAATAAAAAGCGGAGAACCAGTAGCTTTAAAATAATTGTCAGCTTTAGTGACCTCGTCAGGATTCAAGCCTGAAACCTCTACAGCCGTATTGTAGTGCTCCCTGCCTGCCGGCATGCAGGTATTCAGTTGAGCTACAATTCTAATTTCGATTTAATATATTCTCGTCCAAGGCCACTTTTAAGCCATTTTTCCCTCTGAATAGCTTCCTCTTTCGTGTCGAATACTTCATAAAATAGTAATTTCCACGGTTTATACGGACGCGTGGATTTAGTTTTACCTGAGTTATGTTGCTCTAGACGGTTTTCAATATTTGAAGTAAAACCAATATAATTGCGACTAAAATCAGTACTTCTCAATACATAGCAAAAATATTTCATTTCGTTTTTTAACAACAAAAAAAGCTTAGCAATTCTGCTAAGCTTTTCTTTTGTGACCTCGTCAAGATTCAAACTTGAAACCTCTACAGCCGTAATGTAGTGCTCTATTCAGTTGAGCTACGAAGCCAATTTCGAGTGCAAAGATAGCGTATTTTTCATTCTTTACAATCTAAAAATAAATTTTTTATTCGATTTCTGCAGAAATACCTCTTTCGAGTAATCCTGTACACATTGGCATCAAGTCTTTAAAAGGTCCTCTTTTAACTTGACATTTGCCGTTGTTGTGTATAATCCAGGTGCATTGTTCTGCTTGTATGTTACTATGGTCACAAATCTTAATAAGTGACTCAATAACGTGTTCAAAACTGTTGAAATCGTCGTTGTACACAATTAAATCTTTGTTCTCAACCAATTGATCGAGTATGCTGGGTTTTTCTAAAGTTTCCGTTAAGGACATTCAATTTTATTTTTAACAAAGATAATTCATTTCTATCGGGTCTCAAAAATTTATTTCCCAAAAGCCATAGGCATAAGATCATAAATCGAGCTAAAGATATGAACGCTATCATCTTGCCCGATAAGATAAATAGGGAAATTTTCTTTTTGTCGGCTTTGTGATTCCAGCATAACTTGTCGACAACCGCCACAAGGAGAAAGAACTGCATCTTTTGCTATCAAATCTCCATTTGCAACTACGATAAGTTTTTTTACTCCTACGTCAGGGAAATTGGCTCCAGCATAAAATAATGCAACTCGTTCAGCGCAAAGGCCCGAAGGAAAAGCTATGTTTTCTTGATTTGAACCTAAAATGATTTCACCATTCTCCAAAAGCAAAGTGGCTCCAACATAAAACTTACTATATGGTGCGTGCGCTTTTTTTGCTACTTCCCTAGCCTTCGCCACATAATCTTGATCTTCAACAGAAAGTTCTGAAAGATTTGAGAAGTGTTCGTATGTTATTTTAAGTTCTTTTTTCATTTAACGTTTTATTTTCTAGTAATTTACAGGAATCCTCCCCCTTTTCTCTGCACTGTCGTTTGGTCTTTGAAAGTTGAACTTTCTCTTCCCTCCAAAGGGGGGAATTGAACCTCAAATTCTTTTATTTATTTACGCCGATAACGAAGAAGGCACATTTAGTATTGTCCAAGCTAGTGTTGAATTTTATCAATTCACCGCTCTGCGTGAAACGTATGGACTCATCTACTTGCGAACCAAGTGCTTTGCGTATTTTATCTGCGAAATCTGAACCGCTAGCCGAACTAATGGCTTTGTTCATTAAATCATAATCTATCGGTGATCGTGTTACTAGAATAGCAAACTTGTCTTTTGTTCCAATATTATCGGGTTGCATACTTTGGTCTCGAGGGAAAAGTCGCGTTCCAGTTATTCCGCAATATGGAGAGTGCTTAGGCGTATTTGGGAAAAGAACATACGACGAACCATCTGTTTCTTGACCAAAAATGTAGGTGTAGCATTCAACAGTATTGGTGAATTCTACTTTAAACTTATCTGTAGATCCTAGTTTGCTTACAGTTTCGAAGTAGTTATTCCCAGCTTCGCGCAGTGCAATCGTTTTCTTTCCATTGTTTAATTCTAAACCAAATGAGCCTGAAAATGAAGTTGGTTGCACCCTATCTGCATTTCCCATTGGGTATAAACCGTATGCTTCTACATTGAATTCTTTGAAATCAGAATAACGAACCCAAGTGAATCCTTTGTTTCCCCATTCAGTTCCCCAACTGTTCATCAGTAAAAATGAACCTCCGTTCATATAGTCATCATAGCCGATAACGCACATGGCATGACCACCGAATCCACTTTTAGAATAATCGCTTTGCGTTGGTATCCAAGCGTCTTTGCCGAGCATATTTGACATAAATGAACCACCAACCATCATTCCTATTACGACTGGTGAGCCTTTGGCTAGATTTTGCTTCATACCCAACATTTCATAGGATTTCCCTTTGCCTTCTTCCGTCAAACGTTGAAATCCTTTGATTTTATAGTTAACTGCTTTTGATCGTAAATCTGAAGTTGGTTGACGTGAGCAATCTCTATCATCATAAGCGAAATCTTTGAAATTTACGGCTCCTTTGTCATACATGTTGTCCATGGCATACTTGACGTACGAACCCTGACAATCCTTCAATGCAATTTGATTGTACAAATAAGATGGTGAGAATTTTACAGAATTCGGATCTTTTCCGGTGCGCTGTGCTTCTAAGATAGTTCTTGCCGCATAAGCTGATGCCCAAGCAACACAAGAGCCTTGTTGACCTTGATTCATGGGTGTTGGGCAATACTTCTGTAAGGAAACTCTTTCTGGAAGAGGATTCTTTTTATTATCGGCCAAAGGTTCGTAAATCTCTGTTTGGTCGTAAATATCTTTGTTTAAATCACCACCTCGAACGAAATTGCTTATTGTATCTGTATTGAATGGCGAAGAACAACCTTTCCCCATGAAAAAGTACAAACCAACTCCTATAACCACGAGAATCAATATAAGTTTGGGCTTTTTCAAGAGATATGGAAGAACAGCACCAAGGATATTTCCTAATCCGCCACTTCCACCGCTTGAAAAGCTTGGACGATTAGAATTAGAGTTTCTTGAATTAGATTTTTTGGACGAACCCTTACCTGGCTCATCATCTACCATACGTATTGGCATAATGAAATATTAAGAATTATTATTAACAAGTCTCTTCGCTGAAAACTTGTCAATTTTTAAATGAAAATGCTTAGTTCCTGAAAAACAAAAAGTAAATAATTGCGACTGCCGCAACTACAATCAGCAATTTTGGCTTTTTAATTAAATAAGGTAATGCTGCGCCTAAAATATTTCCTAAACTTCCGCCTAAACTGCCGCCAGATGAAAATCCGCGGGAACTTTTGCCTGGGTTATTATTACTTCTATTATTTGATGAGTTATTTCCCGGCTCATCGTCCACCATTCGTATTGGCATAATCTTAAATTTAGCAGGTCTAAGATAGTTAATTTCTATTTATTCAAGGAAAACTTAACGTAAAATTGACAATTCAAGAATTTCTGTAGCCGAAGAGTTTATTAAAGTTTGAAATATTAGCTCATTCCCACTATCTTTGCAACCGCTTATCATGATACAATACAAAAAAGTCGCATTTTACACACTAGGTTGCAAGTTGAATTTCTCAGAAACGTCAACTATTGCGCGCTTGTTTGAGGATGCTGGTCATGCAAAAGTAGACTTTGAAGACAACCCCGACATTTTCATTATCAATACATGTTCCGTAACCGAGAACGCTGATAAGAAATGTAAACAACTGGTTAAGAAAGCATTAAAGATTAATCCAGAAGCTTTTGTTTGTATTGTTGGATGTTTCGCTCAATTGAAACCAGAAGAAATTGGCAAAATACCTGGCGTCGACTTAGTTTTAGGTGCTAATGAGAAGTTCAATTTAATAGAACACATTGAAAAATTGGAGAGCAAGTCTGCTCAAGCAATTGTTTCTTTCGACAATATAAAGATTACCACTGATTTCGTTCCGGCATTTTCTTATGGCGACAGGACACGATCTTTTTTGAAAGTACAGGACGGATGTGACTATTTCTGTACGTTTTGCACTATTCCATTGGCTAGAGGGAAAAGTAGAAACGCAACAATTGAATCGACAACTGAGCAAGCGAGAAGAATAGCCAAAACAGAAGTTAAAGAAGTTGTTATTACTGGTGTAAATATTGGTGATTTCGGTCAAGGTGGAGAAGAAAATTTTGAAGGTTTGATACGTTCTTTGGATACTGTTGAAGGTATAGATCGATATCGTATATCTTCAATTGAACCGAATTTACTGAGTAATGAAATCATTCATTTTTCGCTTCACGATTCAAAACGGTTTGTTCCTCATTTTCATATCCCGCTTCAATCTGGAAGTAACCGGGTGCTTAAAACAATGCGTCGTAAATACGAACGAGAATTGTACGCAGAACGTGTTGCTTATATCAAAAGTTTAAGACCAGATTGCTGCATAGGAGTTGATGTAATCGTTGGTTTTCCTGGCGAAACAGACGAAGAGTTTATGGAGACGATTGATTTCTTGAAAGATTTGGATATTTCCTATTTACACGTTTTTACTTATTCTGAAAGAGCGAATACAACCGCTGTGAAGTTAGGAGAATCTGTTCCAATGAATATTCGTCGCGAGCGAAGTAAGATGCTTCATATTCTGTCAGACAAGAAGAAGAGAGCTTTTTACGAAACACAAGTTGGCACTACCCGCTCGGTTCTGTTGGAATCTGACGAAGAAAATGGAATGATGTTCGGTTTTACTGAAAATTACATCAAAGTAAAGCTTCCATACGATGAAAATCTTGTGAACACTTTTCAAACCGTTGTACTAACAGAAATTGACCGTGATCAAATCATGAAAGCGGAAATCAGCGTATTAGCTGAAGCATAACTTTTTATCTCGTAAAAACCCAATCTGTCTCGGATGAAAGGGATTCGTGAAAGCGATAACCATCCACCTCGAAAGACTTCAAGTCTTCTGGATTAGTGATCTTATTTTCAGCAGCATATCTCGTCATTTTTCCTCTGGCATTTTTTGCAAAAATTGCAACAACTGAATACTTGTCGTTTTTCAATTCTTTGAAATGAGGTGTGATTATTTTTGCTTTAAGGGCTTTTTTATCGATTGCTTTAAAGTATTCTGTAGAAGCCAAATTCACGATGACTTCATCTTTTTCCATTTCAGAATTCAGGTGATTGCTCAACTTCTTACCCCAAAATTGGTAAAGACTTTTGGTTTTGGGAGTTACAGCCCAACTTGTACCCATTTCTAAGCGATAGGTAAACATTAAATCCATTGGTTTTAGTATTCCATACATTCCTGAGAGTATTCTCAAATTGCTCTGTAAATATTCAATTTGAGTCTCATTCATTGACGTCGCATCCATTCCTCGGTAAACTTCTCCGGTAAATTGAGCAATTGCAGGCAAAACCATTTCATTTTCTTGAATAGGTTTCTCCCAATCTTGAAAACGATTGTAATTAAGAGTTGCAATATCATTGCTAACATGCATCAGTTTTTCAATCTTTTTGACCGAGAACTTTTTAAGCTTCTTAGCGAGTGATTCAGCTTCATTTAAAAACGCTCCTTCGGTTGGAGAAATAGAACTATTGATTTTTTGATTACCCAACGACTTGGCTGGAGAAATAAGAATTTTCATGTTGCAAATTTATTAGTTCAATAATTCCTAACAAGAGAAATCGACTGAAAGTTCATTGATTACAAGAAATAGTAAGCTACTGTTGCGATTAAAAAGAGTGCTAGAAAGTTAAAAATAACGCCTACTCTCGCCATTTGACCAATCGTAATTTTCCCTGAAGAAAATACTATTGCATTCGGTGGCGTTCCTATTGGCAGCATAAAAGCGCAACTGGCAGCCAAAGTGACTGGTACACAGAGTTGGATAATATCATATTGAGACTCCAAGGCAAATGCACCGATAATAGGAATGAACACCGTAACCAATGCAAGATTTGACATAAATTCAGTTCCAAATATCGCTACAGCAATAATTACCGTTAACAGAAGGAAATAATCCCAAGTTTTGAAAGTATCAAAGAAGGTTGTCAAATAATCGATTACTCCATTAGCTTCCAAGGCTGAAGCCAAAGCTAAACCTCCGCCGAAAAGTAAGAGAATTCCCCAAGGTAATTTCTCGGTATCCTTCCAATTCAGTAGACTAGCTTTATCTTCTCCAGGAACTAAAAAAAGCAACAAACTTCCTAACAAAGCCGCACCTTCGTCACCATAAGGAAAACCTGTGATTTCAATAATTGATTTCTTGAAAATCCATAGAATAACAACCAAACTAAAAATCAGAGAAACCCTTTTTTGATTTTTAGTCCAAGGTTTTTTCTCTAAAACAAAGTCTTCAGGATGTTCTTTTCTTTCAGAACCCAGGGAGAAATAGAAAACAGCATAGATTATCGCAATCATAATTATTGCAATTGGAACGCCTATTTTCATCCAATCTGCGAAATCTACCTGTACTCCAAAAGATTTGTCCAGTATTCCAGCCATTTGGATGTTTGGTGGCGACCCGACCAAAGTACCCATTCCTCCTATAGAAGCCGCGTAAGCAATTGAGAGCATTAAAAACAAAGCAAATTTTCCGTCTTGATCTTTTTTTGGCAACGAAGTTAGAACAGCCAATGCCATTGGGAGCATCATTAACGCTGTTGCCGTATTTGAGATCCACATAGACAAAAGAGCAGTTGAAATCAAGAAACCTAGAAGTATTCTCGGTTTAGAATAGCCAACGATATTTATGATAATTTTTGCTACTTGCTTATGAACATGCCATTTTTCTAGTGAAAGAGCTAAAATAAATCCCCCAAGGAATAAGAAAACGTTTTTATCTCCATAGGAAAGTGCTAATTGTTTTGTATCAAGAATCCCTAAAGGAACTCCTAAAACAAAGGGTAGTAAAGCCGTGACGTAAATTGGTATTATTTCAAAAATCCAGAGATAAACCATTAATCCACCGAGAAGTAAAGCATTTATAAAAGTATCCTTCCCTCCTGTTGTAAAAATGACAACAAAGAAAACCAAAAGTGCAATAGCCAATAAAATTCTATCTCTCAACATAGGCATAAAAAAAGGTGAGCCCAATTGGACTCACCTTTCAAAAATAACTAAATATTGTTTACTACAATTGCGCTTTCAAAGCTTCTAAATCATCTTTAACAATAACTTCCGCAGCAGAATCGCCTAAAGCAGCCTCAATTTCATCGTCAACTGAACGAGATTCTTGAGCAATATCCGCATAAGACTCAGACAGAGCTTCTTGTTCAGCAACTTTGTCTTTCATCTTTTCTAACATGGAAACGGTGCTCGATGAATCGATATTTGCCAAATCTTTGTTGATATCTCTTGTCGCTGCACTTACTTTAGCACGCGCTTTTAAAGTTTTTAATTCATTTTCGTATTTCGAAATGTTACTTTTCAGTCCATCAAGATTCGAGCTTAATTTCTCAGCATGGCCTTCAAACATTGTTTGATTCTTTTTCGATTCTGCGGCTAATTTCATGTTGGCTTGCTTTTTTAACAAAGCTTCACTCGCTAATCTATCCGCTTCAGCTTGATCCATATCGCCCGCTTTCGCTTTTTGTAAAAGGGCAAGTGCCTTCTGCTGGTATTCATTTGCTTTTGCTTCCTGCGCTTCAGCATCGCCTCTAGCACGAATACCCATAGCTTTAACTTCAGCCATAGCCACCAAAGCTTTTTCTTGGTTCGCTTTCAACTCGCGAATTCCTTGCTCTGTCATTTTAATTGGATTTTCAAGACTATCCAAAGCTGAATGTGCCTCTGCTGAACCTATTCTAAATAAACGTTTTAACCATGCCCACATAATCGTAATTATTTTTGTTAGTATTATAAGTTGTTGATTTCTTTTGTGAATTCTTCATGCATACTGTTGATTTTAGCAACAATAGGATTGAAATCCTTTTTCGTTTTTGCCTGATGAATTTCTTGCAAAATTGTATCCTGAAAATCAGCAGCCTTATCAAACAATGCTTCGGTTGCTTTTAACTTAGATGGATCTGAATCTTGAACGTGAAAGCACTCGCCTACCACATCAAATACCATATTATTCACAGATTTTTTTAAATTTCTTTTACTTGACATTTTTATCTTTTTTTTCAAATATAGCACTTTACACGATTTTATCGTGCATCATATTTCAGTCGTATTGTAACACTTGCCGTTTTCTTCTTTGAAGATGTATTGAAACTACCACCCCAAGAATAGTCTTCCGAAGAGTTTTGTCCAGTTATTTGGAATACACCCAAATCGGCATTTTTCAAAGCTCCTAGACTACCACCAGCATTTTCAGCAATTTTTTCTGCACGCAATTTTGCATCTTTAGTAGCCGATTCTATCATTTTGATTTTAAGCTCAGCTAATTTCGTGTAGTAATACTCAGGCGCATAAGAAATCAGCTCCATTCCCATATCTATCAATTCGGAAGCGGATCGAGACAGATCTTCTACTTTATTTACGTCGTTGCTTTCGATTTTTAGTTGTTGATCAAGAACATAGCCTTGAAACTGCTGGCTTCTCTGCCCACCATAAGAATCGTATTCATAAGAATAATCTTTTCGGATATCAATCGCTTGAAAAACAACTTCAGCGTCTTTAATACCTTTCGATTGAAGATATTTCTTAATCTTTAGCCTATCTGAATTTAAGTTTGCGTAGGCTTCTTTCAATTCATAAGCCTTCTTGGAAAAGCTCGCTCGCCAAACAATTAAATCACTGGTGAAATCTTCATCACCCATACCTGTAACGCTAACTGTATCGTTTGCGTTTCCTCTCTTGACATAAGCTTGTCCCAAAATTGCAACACCTGTAATCACGGCAAGTGAAATGATAATAGCAGATAAATTATTCTTCAACATTGATGTAAATTTATTAGAATATGAAGATACTTTTTTTTTGTTTATTCGAAACATTTATTGTTCAAATTCAAGGGAAATCGCCCTGAATTGGTTAATTTTACATTAAATAGTCAAAAGGAATAATCGCAATAATAGTATACGCATGCAATCAACAATGGAAAACACTAAATCAGCAGAATATATCGAAATGGAAAATCGCCATGGAGCGCACAATTACCACCCCTTGCCGGTTGTATTGAGTCGTGGAGAAGGTGTTTTCCTTTGGGATGTTGATGGAAAAAAGTACTATGATTTTCTATCCGCATATTCTGCAGTGAATCAAGGACATTGTCACCCTAAAATTGTTGATGCAATGACAAAGCAAGCGCAAACTCTAACATTAACATCCAGAGCATTCTACAACGATGCATTAGGGCCATATGAAAAGTTTGTGACTGAATATTTCGGTTTTGACAAGGTTCTCCCAATGAATACAGGTGCTGAAGCTGTTGAAACAGCAATAAAACTAGCGCGTAAATGGGCGTATGAAAAAAATGGTATTGCTGAAAACCAAGCGACCATTGTTGTATGTTCTGGAAATTTCCATGGACGAACAACTACAATTGTCTCTTTCTCAGATGATAATAACGCCAAAGACAATTTCGGACCGTTCACACCAGGTTTTATAACTATTCCATATAATGATACAAAAGCATTAGAAGAAGTAGCGAAAAGAAAAGACGTCATAGGCTTCCTTGTAGAGCCAATTCAAGGTGAAGCAGGTGTATACGTGCCAGATGAAGATTTTATTTCAACAGCACAAGCTATTTGTCATGCAAACGGCATGTTATTTATTGCAGATGAAGTACAAACTGGAATTGCTCGTACAGGAAGCATATTGGCCGTTTGCGGAAATTGCTCTTGTGAAAACAAATGTGAACAACAAGCTACTTATACAAAACCAGACATCTTAATACTAGGAAAAGCCTTATCAGGTGGTGCTTACCCGGTTTCTGCTGTATTAGCAGACGATGATGTAATGGAAGTTATCAAACCCGGTCAACACGGATCGACTTTTGGTGGAAACCCAATTGCAGGCAAAGTTGCTATTGCAGCATTAAACGTAGTTGACGATGAGAATTTAACTCAAAACGCTCGTAGATTAGGTGATATTTTCCGTTCTGAAATGAATAGAATAATATCTGAAACAGATTTAGTTGTTAAAGTTCGTGGAAAAGGTTTGTTGAATGCAATTATAGTAAACGACACACCAGAAAGTGAAACAGCTTGGAACCTATGCGTTGCTATGAAAGAAAATGGTTTATTAGCAAAACCTACACATGGAAATATCATCAGATTTGCGCCACCGTTGGTAATGACAGAGGAACAATTGATGGACTGTGTCGGAATAATTGAGAAGACAATTAAGGCTTATAAAAAATAGTCGTGAACTTTCTTTTCTTTCAATCGTTTAAAAAGCATGAGTGAAGAATTTGTAAATCCAATTGATCCAGATAAAATAACGGAAACTCCGGGCACCCTACCCTATCCGCATCATACGGGTTCAGCGCTAGTAAAACCAGAAGATCAAGGTAAACTGAAAGGTCGAGCTTTGTCTGCAATGGAGCATCAAACCGATATGCAAATGAGTCAGATTTATGAGCAAATGAAATTGCTTTCAGATCAGGCAAATAAACTTCAGGATAGAAAACGAATTTCAGAATATATCTATCAGTCAGAAATGCGCTTTGAACCACTCATCAATCATGTTTACTTTTTGTACGAAAAAGAAGATGGTGGTTATTTGCTTTCTTTAATTGGTCCTAACGATTGGGGAAGAAGTAGAAGAACATTTTCCTATGTTGCCACTACCCGACTTTTGGCAGATCATACCTGGGACGTTCTCGACAAAGCAAAAGAACTTTAAAAAATGAAATCATTGAGTCGAGTTGGCATTTTGTTTATTCTTGGCTTAGCTATTGGTTTGTTTTATAAGTGCAAGGATCATTCAACTCCGCGACTTGGTCATCTGCCAATATTAAAGGATAATCCAATTAATCCTGAAATCGCGGCTCTTGGTAAAAAGCTCTTTTTTGACAAAAGATTATCTGTTGATAATTCTATTGCCTGTGTAAATTGTCACATGCCTAAAATGGCGTTCACCGATGGTAAGAAATTAAGCAATGGTGTTCACGGCAAGTTTTCAATGAGAAATGCTCCTACATTATTTAATGTAGTCTATCAAAAAACATTAATGGCTGATGGTCAAGTTCCTTCTTTAGAAATGCAGGCTTTGGTTCCTTTGAGAGATACTTTAGAAATGGGAAATGATATGAAAACCTTAATTTCCAAGTTAAAATCAATTGATTATTATAACAAAGCAAGTCAAAAACTATTCAAAAGGGATTTTGATGCTTTTGTATTAACACAGAGTTTGGCCAATTTTCAAAGAACACTAATTTCCGACAATTCACCTTTCGATCGATATTATTTTGATCATGAGGAAAATGCCATTTCACAGCAAGCAAAAGATGGCTGGAAGATTTTTTCAGAAGAATTATATTGCACAAAATGTCACACTCCACCGCTATTCACTAATCTTAAAGTTGAAAACAATGGACTTTACAAAGACTATTCAACAATTGCAGACAAAGGCAGATTTCGTATAAATGGAGATTCTACGGAAATAGGCAGTTTCAAAGTTCCAACATTGAGAAATATAAGTTTGACCGCTCCTTATATGCATGACGGTAGTTTTCAAAGTATAAATCAAGTGTTAGAATTCTATTCAAAAGGTGGCAATAAACATAAAAATCAAAATTCCGTTATTCAACCTTTTGATTTGAATCAGTATAAAAAAAACGCATTGTTGGAGTTTTTAAATAGTTTGGAAGAGATAAATTGATATTTAAAAAAAACCTGTTTGATGTAAAATCTTATCTAAGCTCAAAAATTTAATATAAGGTACAACATACTAAATAGACAACACTTAGACTTATTGTCCTATTTACAATAAGTTTGAATCTTTTTTTTACCCACATTTTTATCACACAAACTGTTGATAATTTAGGATATTTAATACCAAATTAACATTTAGAAGTCTTAATTTTGTAGGACAAATTAGCGAAAAGCAAAAAAAGTACATATGGAAATATATGGTAAAAAAGGTAAAAACACCGATTTAGAAGCACTACTAGGATTGAAAAAATTAGGTGCTCAGTTTTGGAACCTTAGTCCAGCTGAATTAGTTGAAGATTCAATTATTTTGGGCGAAGGAATGTTAACCGATACTGGTGCAATTGCAATAGAAACAGGCGAATTCACCGGCCGTTCTCCAAAAGATAGATTCGTTGTCTGTGATGAAAAAACTGAGAATACAGTTTGGTGGGGTGATGTAAACATTAAATTCTCACCAGAGAAATTTGATGCGCTTTATGATAAAATGAAAGCTCA
>TARA_R110000737_G_scaffold104095_1_pt1 | contig 43050 bp, 45 predicted proteins | sample TARA_R110000737 | Tara Oceans TARA_R110000737 (sample SAMEA4398027) | marine metagenome | biome: Polar Biome; feature: [SRF] surface water layer (ENVO:00010504); material: water (ENVO:00002006), including particulate matter (ENVO:01000060) such as... | depth 5 m | reverse complement strand
AAGCTCCATGTCCAATGCAGTTTGAAGCATTAATAACCGTTGCTTTTCCGTCAACAATGCCTAAGATATCCTTCTCCGGACAAGCGCGAATACATGCACCGCTGCCTATGCAAACATTTGGATCTATAAATGGGTGAAGCGAAACTGGTTCATATTTTCCTTCCTCTTTGGCAATTGCGACCTTCTTTTTTACTTTATCTGATTTCCGTTTACCCCGGAGGACGTAGATAATCACAACAAGCAGTACGAATACAGCTGTAATTGAATATGTTATTGTCTCCTCAGTTGTCATTTTGTTCTAATTTAAAAGATCCATCTATACCCTAAGGTAAAGGAAATGCCAATATGAATAAGAACGATGACTAACATGATGATTGAAAATGGTCTGTGAATAATGTGCCAGTACTTAAATAGTTTTCTCATTAAGTCCAAACGTTGAATCCTCAATTTCATCGAAATTTCTTTTTTAACCATTTGTCGAATCAAGGATTTTTGTTGTAGCGTGAAACTCAATTGTTGGATTTGTCCGAACATGGAGGTTTTTTGTTTCCTGTGGTAAAGAAATGATTTAAACCCCCAACCGAATGGATTGTCATACTGTGAAATCAAGTCATTCACTCTAATCTTTAATTCTTCGTCAGTTGTAATTTTGGAAATTGCTAATTGTTGATCTTGTTGAATTTCTTGCAAAGACAACTCTCGGCCACTGATATTTCGAGGTATTTGAATATAAATGTAACGTCCTATTATACCGCTGAAAAAGACCATCGCCATACTCCAAAATCCGATGGAAACGATTCCTCCAAATTTCATTGAGGTATGAAATAAGACGAGAATAGGGCCAAGTGTGCAAAGGAAAATATGGAATTCAAGTATGTATTTCAACCGAACGAATCGTTCGAAAATCATATATTTTTTAGCGACAATATAAAGTACAACACCGAAAAGAATTAAGAAGGTGCCTATAAATCCTAAGCCATGTCCAAACACGCCTGAAGGTTTTAGCCAATTATGGTCAGGGTGATAAAATCGCTCATGAATTGGACTAGAATAATATGAATATCCAATATAAGTGAGGTATATTGAAACGACTATTACAATCGTTGACATAATTCCTATATAGAAACGATGGGTAAGTTTATTCATACGGCTAAGATAAAAAAAATAGATGTGCTAAAAGAGGTCTAAGGCCTTAGAATCAGTATAAATTACAATTAACTAGATTATTTTAATTGTAGGTAATCACAAAGATATCTTCATCATCTTTTTTGAAGAATTTATGCTCTCTAGCATATCGTTCTTTTCCCGATAAAGTTTTTAAATCTTCTAAACTTGCTTCCGTTTCGGAGAGTTTTAATTTTACTTCTTCACGAGAAGCCTCAATTTGATTCAACTTTTTTGTTTGACGGACTATTGAAAAAATATCCATATCATCCAAAAACAAGGCGTATAGCAGAAATAGAATTCCTGTGAATACATATTTGTTTTTTAGAATGGGGTAGAACCTTTTCATTTCAACAAAGTTAAAACATAATGCTTGTTCTAAGAAATAGCTCACTCGAAGTTATTCAGTTTGGGATGTTGAATTCCTTGTTTTTCCTTTTCTAAAGCATAATTAGATTTTTCCGAATCAATATTATATTATTATCTTTATTTTAATATTCCTAGTCATGAAAAAACTGCTTTTCTTCTTATTGCCTTTCTTGGTAAGCGCTTTATTCGCACAACAAAACAAAAACGTCCTTTTTATAGGCAATAGCTACACTTATTACAACAATATGCCGCAAATGCTTTCGCAAATGGCAAATTCAACAGGTGATAATATTAATACGGATAGTAGCACTCCCGGAGGATATACTTTGAATGGACATACAACCAACGCTGCTACACTACAAAAAATTCAAGGAGGAGGTTGGGACTTTGTTGTTTTGCAAGAGCAAAGTCAATTGCCATCATTTCCAATAGGCCAAGTTCAAACGGATTGTTTTCCATACGCTTCTCAATTAGACAGTATGATCAATGCCGTAGATTCATGCACTGAGACAATGTTCTATATGACCTGGGGCCGAAAAAATGGTGATGCTTCAAATTGTGGTTTTTGGCCACCTGTTTGCACCTATGAAGGTATGGATGATTTACTTCGTCAGCGCTATGACCAAATGGCGGTTGACAATCATGGGGTTCTTTCTCCAGTAGGCGCTTTGTGGCGTTATATTCGAAATAACGATTCGACTATAGAATTATACAATGTTGATGAAAGTCACCCAAGTTTAGCGGGAAGTTATGCTGCTGCTTGTTCCTTTTACACAACAATTCTTAGAAAAGATCCAACATTAATAGCAGATGACCAAGGGCTTTCAGCTGCATACGCTCAATTCATTCGAAATGCAGCAAAAGCAGTAGTTTTTGACAGTTTGTTGACTTGGCATGTCGGGGAGTATGATCCTGTCGCGAGTTTTACGCCTTTTAGTCAAATAAATAATTTGACTGCTCAGTTTTCTAATCTCTCCACAAATGCGAATAGCTATTACTGGAATTTTGGAGATGGAAGTACCTCGACTGATGTAAATCCGTCACATACCTATTTTAGTGTAGGAACATTTATTGTTCAATTAATTGCAGAAAATTGTGGGCTTACAGATACAACATATCAAAATGTAATAATCGCATTGACAGATTTGGATGAAAATAAAATGTTGCCGATTGAAATGAGTCCAAACCCAATTACTGACATTCTAACCCTCCAACTTAAAAATGCGGATGAAATTGTGGTTTACGACGAAGCTGGTAAAACGATTGAATTGATCATTAAAGAGTCGGAAGACACCTACGAATTGAATTTTACAAATCAGTCTCAAGGGCTTTATTTCATTAAAGTCAAAAAGGATGGCAAGGTATATTCTGGTAAAGTATTAAAAGAGTAAAACAAAAAAACCTTCTTTTCAGAAGGTTTTAATTTAGTGGAGAAGATCGGGCTTACCGATAAGTATTTTCTACGGTCGTGCTTCCCAAGAAAATATCCATCGGCATCTTACTTCTCGCCCAACTAGGTAAAACAAAAAAACCTTCTTTTCAGAAGGTTTTAATTTAGTGGAGAAGATCGGGCTCGAACCGACGACCTCTTGACTGCCAGTCAAGCACTCTAGCCAACTGAGCTACATCCCCAAATTTATTGAGCACTTATGCTCTGCAGGATAGGCTAAATCTATATGAGCTCAAATCTAATGATATTTTCCACTGTGTAGACAAGGTTGAATAAATTAGATGTTTGGTAAATATTTAACTTATTGTAGAAAAAAAATGTACCTTGTTTAATATATTTAAAATTATGCAACTATGAAAATCAATTACTTTATCTTTAGATATCATCTAATTTTAATTACTTTAATTGTAACAAACCTTTCTTACGGTCAAGGCACTTCGGCAACTAATCAGGTTATTGTTACCTCAACGAATAGTTATTCAGGCGTAGGTAGAGGATTTCGGTTTACCCCAAATGTTAACATGAACGTTACAGAACTTGGAAAGAGAATACCGAACACTTTAGGGAATTATACATGGACAATTTGGAATAATTCTACCAATACTATTGTTCATCAGCAGGCAAGCACATCAAACACTGCAGCAGTTTATACCTATGAACCAATAAGCACTCCTGTGCAACTTCTTCAAGGTGTCAGCTATTCATTAATGATGTACTGTGATGGAACTGCAGGTGCTCAATATTATTATGGACCTAGTACTCAAGTTAATTCACAATTGACCTACACTACTGCCGTATTCTGCAATAGTTGTGGGCCAAATAATAATTCCACTGGAGTTGTAGCTGGCTATCATTATGGAACACCAGATTTTAAATTTACAACATGCACACCAGGAACAAGTACGGATACGAGAACAGAATGTGCTGGTTATATATGGTTAAACGGGCAGACATATAATTCAAATAACAACACGGCTACACACGTTCTTCCCAATGCTGCAGCAAATGGTTGCGACTCTATTATTACACTTGATTTGACAATAATTCCGACTCCCATGGGGATACAAACAGTAACTTCTTGCGGACCTTTTTTATGGATTAATGGATATACTTATACGATAAGTACTCAAGTTGCTCAGTATCTAATACCTGGAGGGGCAGCGAATGGTTGCGATTCGCTTGCAAAACTGCATCTAACGGTATTAAATCCGTCAACAGGAACAGATACGAGGACGGAATGTGCCGGCTTTACTTGGATTGATGGAAATAGCTACTATACTGACACAAATTCGATAACGCATACAATTCCAAATGGAGCAGCTTCTGGTTGTGATTCAATAGTTACCTTGAATTTAACTGTTTATAATGTGGATGTAAGTTTAACGGTTGTCGATCCAACGTTAACAGTTAATGTTACTGGAACGGCCTATCAATGGTTAGATTGTGGAGCTGGATACGCGCCTATTGCTGGTGCGATTTCTCAATCTTTCGTCCCAACGACGAATGGAATTTATGCCGCCAAAATAACAGAGAATGGTTGTACGGATACTTCGGCTTGCACGTCAATAGTTTCTGTAGGAATTGAAGAAAACAGCTTTTTCAAAAACGTTACGTTTTCACCAAACCCTTCGACTGGTGTCGTGAATTTCGATTTTGGTGATCTTAAAGGTTTGGATATTAATGTATTTAATACAGCTGGAGAAAAAGTATTTTCTGAAGAGAACATAAATAGCATTGCACACACAATTGAATTGAATGAGGCATCTGGAGTTTACTTCATTGAGCTGATTTCAAAAGATCAAAACCAAAGATATAAACTGGTTCTTCAATAAATGATCTAGAAAAAAACTAAAAAATAGTCTTCCAAATGGGAGGCTATTTTTTTTGCCGAAATATTTGTAACAGGTAGGAAGAATTAGATTAAACTCTAGCTTTTAACATATTAGCGCAAAGTTGGACAGGAATTACTGAAAAGCCTTGTTTTATTGTTACAGGGAAAGGTTCGGAAATGTTAGGTTCTGACTTGCCGAGAAGAAAGCAAAGCAAAAAAAATAGCCCAAAAGCTTTGCTTAGCCATGATAGACGAAGCTTAACTAAAAAAAAAGAATTATTTAGTAAAAACAGATTTGGAATACATATTACTGTTTTGGATAAGGTAACCTTTTCTGAAGGAAATATATGCGGTATATATTGGAAAAATCGGTTCTGTCCTATTTTTACAAACATTCGAAAAGCTGTTAAGCCCAAAAGTTATTAATACGTATTTTGAAAGTAAATTAAAATATAAAATATAAAAAACTAATAAACTGACAGTAAAACTGATGGTTTAATTTAAAAAGCCTTGCAAATCAATTGCTTGCAAGGCTTTTAGTTGGGTCGGAGGGAGGGTTTCCGAACTTTTTGAAGAGTTATTTGGAGCTGTAAAAAATACTATTTCATTCCTTTCAGTGTCTTTAATAGCAACTTAGCCGCAGCTTCGGAGGAGCCTGGATTTTGACCCGTAATTAATAACCCATCTTGTTTCACGTATGGAGCCCAATCATCGCCTTTGGTGTAATGCGCACCTTGTTTTGAGAGTTCATCTTCAAGTAAAAAAGGCACTACCTTCGTTAATTGAACGGCCTCTTCTTCCGTATTTGAAAAACCTGTTAGCTCCTTACCTTTTACCAATGGTTCTCCATTTATCGCTTTTACATTAACTAATGCCGCAGGCGAATGACATACAAAAGCGATTGGTTTTTGATGATTATAAAACGCTTCAATTAATTGAATGGAGTTTTTGTCAGTAGCCAAATCCCACAATGGGCCGTGACCACCAGGATAAAAAACAGCATCATAATCGGCTTCCTTTATATCGCTAAGTATTAGCGTATGGGCCACTTTATCAATTACGTCTTTGTCTTTGTAAAACCTAGCAGTTGAAGGCGTTTGAGCATCCCCTAATTCGCTTTTAGGATCAACGGGTGGTTGGCCTCCTTTCGGTGAAGCAATGGTTATTTCTGCTCCAGCATCTGCCAAAACATAATAGGGACTTGCAAATTCTTCTATCCAAAAACCGGTTTTTTCGCCGGTATCTCCCAATGCACTGTGGGATGTTAATACGATTAATACTTTCATAATTTCTATTTTTTCTTGTTGTTATTAAATTTTAACGATCATTTTCCCTTCATTTTTCCCTGCGAATAAATCGAGGAAAGCCTGAGGAATAGTATCGAATCCTTCCACAATAGTTTCGCTAAAGGTTAGTTTGTCCTCTTTCAACCAAGTGCTTAATTTTTTGGTTGCGGCCGGAAATTTTTCTGCAAAATCACCAATGATGAACCCGCGCATCGTAGCACTTTTAGTGAGGATGATGGGCTGCAATCGAGGACCCATTGGAACCTCCGTTTTATTGTAAAGAGCTATTGCACCGCAGACAGGCAATCTTGCATATTTATTGATGTTTGCTAAAACAGCATCTGAAATCTCTCCACCTACATTGTCAAAGTAAATATCCACCCCGTTTGGGCAGGCGCTTTTGATAGCTGCTTTTAAATCGGACGTTGTTTTATAATTGATGGCATGATCGAAATTAAATTTTGATTTAAGTAGCGATACTTTTTCATCACTACCTGTGATACCAACCACATTGCAGCCCAACAATTTACCAACCTGTCCTACAACTGTTCCAACAGCACCGCCTGCTCCAGACACTACTAGTGTTTCGCCTTCCTTTGGCAGTCCGATTTCAGTCAATCCTAAATAGGCGGTGAGCCCAGTCATACCTAAAATACCCAGATAGCTTGATAATTTAGCTTCTGTTTTATCGACTTTAATTAAGCCCTTCCCGTTGGAAGTTTGAAATTCCTTCCAATCCAACATACCTGAGACAAAATCACCTTTTTTGAAATCAGCCTGTTTGCTGTCGATTACTTCAGCTATAATTCCCGATTGTATGGGTTTGTTTAATTCAAATGGTGGAACATACGATTTAGCATCATTCATTCTACCGCGCAAATAAGGGTCGACAGAAACATAAACTGTTTTTAATAGAACCTCACCATCTACGGAAATTGGTACTTCTTCACTAATAATTTTAAAGTCATTTAGTGTAGGTTTTCCATGTGGACGTTTGTTCAGAAGGATTGTTTTATTCATGATTTTCATTTTTAATTTTATTGGACAGCTTTTTCTATTGGAATTTCTCCACTTAGAATTTCGAAAACCTGGTTCTGTTTAACGCCATCTTTCAAGGCTTCAACTAATGTTTTAGCCACATCCGCTCTTGAAATGCTTCCCTGAATTTTTAGTTTCTCATTGAGTTGAATTTTACCTGTTCCATCGTCATCTGTTAAACGACCGGGTCTTACAATACTATAATTCAAACCACTTGAGCGCAGATGATCATCTGCATTTTGCTTTGCTCTCAGATAATCTTCAAGTTCGTCACTTACGGATGGATTATCGGCTCCCATGGAGCTCAACATGACAAACTTCTCAAGTCCTGCCTCCTTAGCAGCATCTGTTAGCCTTTTTGCGCCTTCCTGATCCACACCTATTATATTTTTACCTTTTGATCCAGCCGCAAAAATTACTTTATCCGCATTCTTTACTGCATTACTCAAGTCTTCCTCCAGATCAGCCAAAACAGTTGATACATTTTCTTTTTCGAAATGATCTTTTTGCTCCTGTTTTCTCACCATAGCAATAGGCTGATAGAGTTTTGATCTTTTTAATAAATCGATGATGATTCTTCCTGTGGTTCCGTTGGCACCTGCCACTAATACATTTTTTCTTTCACTCATGATTTTTTCTTTTAATTTAAATTACGACACTCACTAGCTCCATTTTTGGGGAGTTAAGAAAGCGTTATAATAACCTTCCCTTTTGCTCGTCCAGTAGCTAGATATTGATAGGCCTCAATGCTGTTTTTGAAAGCATACACCTTATCTACCACAGGCTTGATACTTCCATCGTCCACCAAAGAGGTAATTTCGTCCAACTGCTTACTATTTGGTTGCATCCAGGTTAGCTTATAATCGGCTGATTTCTCATTGATGAGTTTTGATAATTTTTCTGGTAGTTTATAATCGGTCATGCCCATATTCTTGGCTGTTTCTTCATCGGGCGGACCTACTATTGAGGTCACTTTTCCACCTTCTTTAATAATTTCAAAAGCATCCAAGGTATAGTCACCTCCTAAAGTGTCGAAAACGATGTCTAAATTATTAGCGATTTTTTTATAATCCTCTGTTTTATAATCAATGACACGATCGGCTCCCAATGCCTTGACCCAGTCTACATTTGTTGAGCTAGTGGTAGTATAAACTATCGCTCCTTTTGCCTTGGCATATTGAATAGCAAAACTACCTACACCTCCAGAACCAGCATGAATAAGAACTCTGTCACCTTCTTTAATTCCAACTTTTTCTAAAGCTTGGATTGCCGTGAGTCCTGTTAACGGCAAGCCAGCAGCCTCTTCAAAGGAAATGCTAGCAGGCTTTTTAGCCACCACATCACTTCTTACAGAAGCATATTCTGTCAGAGTACCCATTTGTTCCTGTGGCACTCTTGAATACACTTCATCACCAATCTCGAAATCAGTGACATCATCACCTATTTCAGTTACTACTCCACTCACATCAAAACCGATTGTACTCGGTAAGTTTAAATGCACCATTTCTTTTAGTTTTCCTTCAGCCAATTTGAAATCAATAGGATTTAGAGAAACTGCTTTGACTGCTACTAGAATATTGTTTGACTTCACCGATGGTTTTTCGATTTCACCAATGGTCAAACTGTCTTTAAGGTCACCGTATTTTACTATTTGTAAGGCTTTCATATTTTTTAGTTTTAATCTATTTTTAGATTACAAATGCTGTTTATTTCTTAGAATTTCTCCATGACTGCCATGCACCAGTCGACCAAAGTGCCCACGCTATAAGAACCGGCTGAAAGAAAAGTCGGATTAATCGGGCTGTATCCGAATTTAAAGCTCCAAAAGCATCTTTTCCATCAAGGTATTGGGCTACATTACCTGGGAAAACAAGTATAAAGAATAGGGCTAAGGCCCATCCAATATTTATGCGTTGCTTTTTCCAAAACAGTAAAATCAGACCTAATGCTATTTCAACAACACCTGATAATACTACCACCAAATCTTTGCTTAATGGAACCCAATCAGGAACTTGAGCCTGGAAATCGATTCTATTAAAAGTAAGATGACTAAATCCGGCATAGACCATAAAAAGAGCCAATAGTATTCTAAAAATATTTTGCGTTAGAGAGAAGTTGTCTTCTTTTTTCATAGACATTTTTTAAGATTAAAGAACTAAAGTCGGTCTCAGTGACCGATGATTTCGGGCATTCAATTTTTTAAAACCTATTCACTTAAATAGAGTTGCGTAGGAAGTTCAATTACTTTTGCTCCGTAAGGACTATGGTTCCGCAGCCTTCTCTGGGCCCCGCATTACCTGTTGGTTGTGTCTTCAGGTCATCCATATTTTTGTGAACAATTATTCCTTTGTCAATAATTGACTTTTCACCATTTAGCATCATCATTTTATCCGTAAACTCCTTGTGTGCATGGCCCGAAGCATTGGCGATTATATTTCCCATATCGCCTGCATGCCGATTCGCATCCATGAGTGATCCATGTGATTTATTGTTGGGGTTAAAATGACCACCTGCAGAGCTGCCGTCTGGCGCAGAGCAATCGCCAAATTCGTGTATATGAAAACCGTGCGAACCTGGTGTGAGACCTGTCAGGTCTGCTACTATTTTAACGCCATCTTCGGTCTCAGTGAAAGTAACGGTTCCTTTTACTTGGTTACCTTCGGTAGGTTCTATTTCACACGTAGCTTCCAAATTTCTGGTATTCTGCCCACATGAAGTCATACTTAACAATAATAAAATTGGTAAGAACTTGCAAGTTTTGTAAAGCGCAATTTTTAATCTATTTTTCATGGTTTTAATTTTTTATTGATTGTACATAATTGAATTTATGATGATTATCTGCACATCTTGTTACACGAAATGAAGATGGCTAACCATTCACGTTCAATTCCATTTGGGAGAGTTTTTGCCCGCCTTTAATTCCAAAGTCCAATGTGCGAATTGGAAAAGGAATAGTTATATCTTGTTCATCAAATGCTTTCTTAATCGCTTTGATGGCTTTGCTTCTCATTGTCAAGTAGCCGGGTTGGTCAGGGTACTCGATCCAAAATCGAATATTAAAATTGATTGAACTGGAGTCGAATTCAGAATAGTCAAAAACTATCATGTCCTTGTCTATAACCCCTTCCAAATTTTTAATTGTGCTTAGTACCGCATCTTCGACCTTCTCAAGATCATCTGCGTAAGAAACTCCTACAACTAAATCAATTCGCCTTTTTTCTAAGACAGAAAAATTGTAAAAGGCATGCCGTAAAAAGTCTTTATTAGGAATGTAAACTTCTTGGCCCTGAAAAGTCTCAATTGCCGTATCGCGCAGGCCAGTTCGGGTTACTATACCCATTATATCGTTTATTTCTATGATTTCCCCAATTTTAAAAGGTCTCCTAAAGGCGAGGATAATACCCGAAACAAAATTTGCAGCTATATCTTGAAAAGCAAAACCTAATGCCAAACCTATCACACCAATTCCTGCGAGTAATGAGGTTAAAGCCTTATCCAACCCAAGTACTCCTAGTATTATAAAAAGGCCAATACTCAAGATTGCACCATAAACGACAGTGGAAAATAATTTTTCCAGTGCTTCGTTATTTGATGCTTTGTAGAAAAGTTTTCTAAACAGTTTAGTACCAAGTTTGGCAAGCACAAGAAAGATGACCATTAACAACAATGTCACTGCCATATTTGGGAGCATATTGATGAAGGTATCAAGCCAACTTTCTAACTTTTGTACTACCGTTTGTATTGGTTCCGTTACTTGCTCTTGTATATCCTCTTTCATTGTCCTTTTAAAAATTCGCCTTTATTCTGTGCGGAGTTCTTTTATGAATAAATGCTGAGTCTGTCATTCCACTATTTCCTGTCACAATTACTTCTTCGGCATCTGTCAAAGCATTTTACTCCAAATCTCTTTAAAGAAAAGTATTATTAAACTCTTCACGAGCATAGAATCCTTCAACGCTATTCGAATGATGAATCGTATTATCTCCCATGTAATGGCGAAATATATTTAATTCGTATGGAAAATCTACAAAATCTCCTTTTCTGAACCGTTTGGCTTGAGTAAAAGTCAACCTATCAATTTGATTGGTATTTACAACTTTATTCTTTTCATCAATGCTTGCCATTCCTATAGGAATAATCAGGTGATTTTCCCCTTCTTGGTTTAAAAACTCGTGAGCGTCGCTAACTTGGTTTTGATATGTATTGTGCCCCTCTTCGATTAACGTTTCATCAACTTCAACATCTATATAAACTACTCGTTCGGCAGTTTTATTTACCAGCAAATGATCAACTGTGCCAATGATGCGGCTATCAGCATCTTTTACATCCCAGCCACGTACATCAATATAATTCTCGGCTACTTTATAACCTGATAATTCATCCAGGTTAAAAAGATTTTTGTTTGTATCTGTCATCATTCTAATTTTTTAAAGCCTGCATGCCACAGGCGTGATTAATCAATTCATTTTTTAAAGAAACTAGGTAGAGTTCCCGCTTTATCGCCTGATTGGCTTCTACAGTTGCTGCATAAAAAAACATGTTCCGCTTTCTACCCAACACTTATAATATTGAAGCAGAATTGGTAGAGTTCTAAACGATAACCGTATGTGTAACCACTAAAAGCAGAATTAAAAAGCAGTTAAATAAATTTGTCAACTACCTAGCAGTAATATTTAATCTACGGAGAGTTGATTGTCTATTTTTTCAGGGTTCAGTTTTGTCAGGTCGCTCATTAAAGGCTGAAGATTATCACGATCAATTGTTCCTCTAAGCACTATAACACCAGAAGTAACATCCGCCTGCACTCCGGGATATTTGATAAGAATAGATTGAAGCGAAGTTCTCATGGTCATATCGGTAGAATTATCTTTGGAGATATTATTTTCTACTTTCGAAACGCCTTTTATACCTGCAACATCCTTTTCTATAGCAGTAACACAGTCATTGCCTTCGCACATACCACTTAGCTTAACTATGCCTTCATTCACTGTGGAAGTAACGCCTGCATAATTTTTGTTATCCTGCAAGTGTTTAGTTACATTTTCTTGTATTTGTTTATCATCAGGTTTACTGTTACAGGAAACGATAAAAAACATCGAGAGCACAGAAAAGGCTAATACCTGAATAAATTTTTTGTGTGATTGTTTCATGATTTTTTTTGTTAAGTTGTTTATGTAAAATTACTTTTCTCCTTGTGGAGATGTTTATCTGAAACTATTATCTGCTTAAAGTATTTTCAAACTGATAATTCGTCCAGGTTAAAAAGATTTTTGTTTGTATTTGTCATCATTCTAGTTTTTTTCAAAAATTAATTAATTCATTTTTTGAAGAAGGTCAGCAGCTTTTGCAAAGTAATTCTTGACTGCATCTTTTTGCTCAAGCGTAAGTACTCCTGGTTTTATTGATTCTGATGCACTTTTTAATTCTTCAACTTCATCTGCCAGACCTGCATATTTTGCCTTTTGAATGTTTTGCAATGCATTGGTTAAAATGTCATCGGCTTTTCTAATGTTATCCGCATGTGTTGTCTCAAAAGGATTTTTTGCAATCATTTTTGCATATTCCCTTACATTTTCTAAATCTGCCTCGACGTCATATCCAACCTCATTGGCCATAGCATTAGTAGCCGCAATTAATTTTAATAGCGCTTCATTTGTATAGCCATGATCCAGACTCATTTTTTCTTGACTGTTTCCTACAAAATTTACATAAGCCGCAACGGTGCTGTTATTTTCATTTACCCCTAAGAGGTCAGCTTCGTTCGTATTGGTGATGTAATCTTCTTCAGTTACTGCCTCTGTATTTTCGCCGTTATCGCGAAATACCAGAAAATATACAAGTAATGCAACTAAGATAAAGCCAATTAGCAACCATGGCCAAACCTGTTTTTTCTGTTCAATCTTAATTTCTGCCATGATAATTTTGTTTTTAAGTGTTAAAATATTTATTCGATAATATTCTCTTTTGCAGCTATCGTTAGAAAGATTGCAAAGGAGATATATTAATTATAGTATTTATTTGCCTTGAATGAGTTTAACAACTATTGCGATAATTGCAATAACAAGTAATAAATGTATAAACCAACCGACTTGAAAAGCAAAAAATCCGATTGCCCAGCCAATAATTAAAATTACCGCTACGATGTAAAGTAAATTTCCCATGATTGTTTTTTTTTAAGTTATTATTATTCGTGTTTTGATAGTCTTGTTTGACCGAACACTGAACTTGCTTAAGTACAGAGGAAGACGAAAAGAATTGTAGCCCTATTCTCTGTGTACCTTATTTGGGTATTCGTTTTATAGGAAAACTTTCCAGCATTTTATGTACAGCCGGATGAATATCATCTTTTGCATTTTGAGTGTAGTCGTCGTAAATATCGGCTTGAGCAGTGGCCGTCCATACTAATTCGTTTCGCTTGCTGTCAATCATTCCAACGGTAATGGTACTTCTGGTATAGTCCTGTTTTTCTTTAACGTATGTGGTTTGATAGCGGTAGCCAGTGTTGTAACCATTATAGTTATAAGGATTGGGTTGAGAGCTGTAATACCTATTGCCTGAATAATTATTAACAGGATAATTATTGTAATTATATGGGTAGTTATATTGGTAAATAGGTGTGTTGTTATCATTGTAATACCCTCGAGAATAGGTGGGAACTGTTGTGGTAACAGCATTTTTTTCTGTTTCTGTTTTGTTCGCAACTGTTACTGTAATTTCCATCAGGACATCAGGTGTGTCTGTATTGGCTGTGAAGCCGTAATTGTCAACAAACTCGTGCGTGAAATAATTTTTAATATTGTTACGCATTATTTGATTGTTGAGGATTTTGTCTGAATTGTCTCTATCTGGTAGCCAAGCAAATGTTTTATATTTTGAGAAGTCCGCTTTATTATCCTTGTCTGAAGAAACTACTGAATAAACACTACAACCGACTGAAAACAGCAGAAGAGTAAGAATAGGGAAAAGATGTTGATGTTTCATTTTATTGTTGTTTAATTAAGAATGAATTCTCTTTCCACAAAGGTGAACTTTCATTGAAGGATAAGTGTTACACAATTCCTCAGAAAATTTGTATCATTCACAAATCCAAATCTGTTTTTGCGAGTTTGTTGTAGATACTTATTTATTTGCTGGAGGGAAGATTTGGCTCTTTTGACTTTGCACCTTGATTGTTTTACCTTCGGCTTTCATTAAAATCATAGCGATACCTCCCGCAGAAGATTTGGGATTAGATACTTTGATATACAAATAAGCACTAAACCCAAAATTAATAGCTCCAATGATAAAAATGTAGGGAAACCATGTTCCCGATAATTGGGCAACTTGACCTAATTATGCAAAAATACCAGCACCAATCCTTACACCAGTGCTAAATGCTAAAGCTCCTTTTAACGTTAAACTTTTTTTTGCAATTATCCATTTTTGCATTTCATACGTTGAGTCTAACTTTCAATTCTTTATAGTACTCCCCAAAATTGGATCGGTCTGTTGTGGTTATAGCTAAAGCAATTTGTTGTTCTAAGCTGTCTTTTTGTGTTTTAACAACCATTGCCCGATATATTCCATTTTATAAGTGATTGTATCACGCTACTTAGATTTTTTCAAAATTTCCAATTCATCAGAGGTGGTCTTAACTTGCTGCTGAGTTTGTGTGATATTATTTTTATCACTTGGTTCTTCAGGCTCTTCGCAAGAAAAAAAACTATAATGAGGCTCAAAGCAATAAGGATTTCTTTCATTTTTTGGTTCTTGTTTCAAATTTCAGCGATTGAGTTTAGATAATTATTTAAAAAGTTATCTTATTACCACATTCATTGTTTTGATTTAGATGTCTAAAATGAAACAGTTCTTTTTGAGATAAAAATATCAGTAAGGTGGTTGCTTATATGTTCCTAGATGAGTATAGAATATGCTTTTTATCTTTTTTTTCTTTTGATTTACATCAATACGGTAAAAATTCGATGCATATGGTATAGATACTACAAATGATTTTACAATTTTATAGCTTCCGTATTTACTTTCAAGAAATGCATCTTTAACAATTGCAGGTAGTTTCTCCTCTGTTATTTCCTCACATGTGGCAATAAGCAATAACTCTTTCCTGTTAGAATTGATTACTGTTTCATAGTTCACATTGTTTCTGGTATAATATATTTTTGAATGTTTTGAATCCAGCTTTTCTATAATATTAATTTCTTCATCCACAAATACACCAGGATAATTCTGAAATAGAACTTTTTTTTGTTCTGCAAGCACAACCGAATCTTTTTTTTGAGCAACGGCACACATGGAAATAAAGAAAAAAGAAACGAGAATCTGGAATTTTAAATTTTGAACAAGAATCATTTTATAAGGTATTATTTATTAAAGGTTTATAATTGTTAGGATACAAAGATGAATATTCATTAAAGGATAAGTATTACACAATTCCTAAGAAAAGTTGTATCATTCACAAATTTGCCCAGAGTTAATTCTTTCCAAAACCGCTTTTTATTTTCCTCCACCATCTAACCAAAAATAGCTCTCCGTCATCGTCGTCATCTTTATTTTGCTCACCAATGATTAGCGCAATTGGTTTGAGCTCTTCAAACTCTTCGCAAACAACTTTTAACATGGCAGCAAAGGGCAAAAACAGAACCATACCGGCCAATCCCCAAACGGTAGCACCAATAAACAAACTTAGGATGGCGGTTAAGGCATTGACTTTTAAACTGCCCCCCACAATTCTCGGAGTTAGAAAATTATCGGTAACCAGTTGAACGGCCCAAAATAAAATAGTAACTGCTACTGCCATCCAAATAGAACCAAAAGAAACTAAAGCATAGATTACAGGAATTACAGCTCCCATTGCAGTCCCCATGTATGGTATGATGGCTAGTGCAGCGCCTAAAAATCCGAATAGGAAAGGATTGTCAATACCAATAATCAACAACCCAAGACTATTTGCTAACCCTATTATAACAGTAATAATGGCCATTCCAAACAGGTATTTTTGTCCAACCTGCTGAACCGATTTAAACATTTTTAATACCCTTTCGCGTTTGTTCTCGGGTGAAAAAGTCAAGAATGCATTTGTCAATCCATTTCTGTATATGAGGAATAGAAAAGTAAATATTATTGTAGCACCCAGTCCTGCCATAAAAGTTGCTGAAGTGCTAACTGTTTTACTTACCAAAAACTTTGTTGAATCAGTAAGCCAAATTTTCATGCTGTTAAAAAGCTCACCCTTTTCCAAGTTTTCCATAAAACCCACATGTTTATTGACAAATAGCGTAACATCGGCAAAAGCACCAATAATTTTATCTTGAAAATGAGTGAATTCTTTTACTACATCAATGATTTGAGTTGAGAAAAGGAAAATGCTTCCCCCGATTATTAAAATCACCGTGAAAATGGAAAGAAAAGCAGCAAATGTTCTACCAATTTTCCATTTCTCAAGCTTTTTAGCCAATGGAAGCAGTATGAATGAAAGGAGCAAAGAGATGCTTAATGGAATTAGAATTGGCTTCGCAAAAATCAGGATAGCAAACAACAAAAACGCGGTTGCTATGGCGTAAAATAGCTTTTGAAACGATATATTCATTTTATCTAGTTAACAGATTAATCTCTTCTCCAAAGTTAATGAGTTTTTAGTGTGAGAATCTCACATAATATTTAGGGGTTCTCGCTAGTCACATCTTTAGCTGCAGTTACTTCACCAGATGTTTTTTCCATATCTCTGTCAAATGTGTATATAGCATTACTACTCATTTTTTCACCACCAGCTATTTTCATTTTATCCAATAAGTTCATCGCGAGGGTTTCTTCTTCCACTTGTTCCTTAACAAACCATTGCATAAAATTCCATGTAGCCCAGTCCTCCTCATCAAGACTTTTCTTTACTAGTTTGTGCACTGCTTTTGTATTGTCCACTTCGTGCTCGAATACTTTTTCAAAGCAGTCGTTTATACTGGTCGGATTCTCTGGTGGAGCGGGAATTGCTGACACCTTTACTTCGGCACCTCTTTTTAAAATATATTCCAATATTTTCATCATGTGGTTCCGTTCTTCTTGCGCATGTCTAAAAAGGAAATTGGCTATACCACCGAATCCCTGTTTTTCTGCCCATGCTCCATACGACAAATATATTTGCGAAGCGTGTGCCTCCTTTGTCATTTGGGCATTTAACGCTGTTTCAATACTTTTTGAAAGTCTGTTCGTGTTCATGTGTGTTTATATTTAAATGAGTTTAATTAAAAATCTTCTTTGACTATTGATTGTTTATCTATTTGCAAATCGGCTAATTGTTTTTCAATTGCCTCCATCATAGCCGGAGGTCCGCAGAGATAAAAAAGTTTATCTGGGCTGCTACGGTTTTCTTGAATGAATTCTTTGGTAATTTGACCATTCGCATAACCATCTACTTTTTCATTAGATAAAATGTTGATGAAATTAGTGCCTAATAATTTTTTAAATTCCTCTTCAAGTATGATGTCATTCTTTGTTTTATTGGCAAAGATGAGGGTGTTATTTCCTATTTCATTTTTTGACTTAAGATCCCTGAAAATGGAAATGAACGGAGTAACTCCTGCGCCACCAGCTATAAATACTCCTTCGCCTTTGTAGTGGATTGCTCCAAAAATCTCATGTAAAATTAACTCATCGCTTGTTTTTAAATGAAGTAATTCGTTTGTCTCACCTTGGTGCGAGGGGTATGTTTTTATAATAAACTCAAGATGGTTTTCCTCAGGCAGACTGGTGAAAGTGAACGGATTTTTTACATCTCTCAATCCCTCTTTGTTTATAGAAATATCTGTGGCTTGACCCGGTGTAAAGTGGTACTGTTTTGGTTTTTCAGTTACAATTTTCAATACATCGTGTGTGACCTTTTCTACCGATTGAATTTTTACAATATGTTGTTTCATTTTCTTCTTTTAAATCTATAAAAATAGATGATGAGTAAGATGACGAAGATTGGTATAAACCAAATTCCCCAGCCCATTCCAAAATGCCAATTGCTATCGTGCATGATGGTTTTTTAGATATTAATACTAAAACGGGTCATTCAGCCCACTTACGCGAATCAGTTTCTTATTCACAAACTCATGGATGCCAAGCTCAGAAAGTTCACGTCCAAATCCTGAACGCTTTGTTCCTCCAAATGGAAGATCGGCCTGAGTCCAGGTGGGATGATTAATAAATACCATACCTGTATCTATTTGATCCGCTATTCTTTTTCCACGTTCGATATCTTGCGTAAATACAGAACCGCCCAAACCAAAATCGGAGTCATTAGCCAAATCAATAGCAGCTTGTTCGTCTTTCACCACATAAATGGATGCAACCGGACCAAATAATTCTTCGTGATAGGCAGCAATACCGGGTTTCAAGTCGGTGAGTATGGTAGGTTCCATAAATGCACCTTCACAATCTGCACGTTTACCTCCCAAAAGAACTTTTGCACCACCATCCACGGAACGTTTCACCTGATCGGCTAAATGAACGGCAGCTGCTTCACTACTTAAAGGGCCTAACTCTGTCGCGGGGTCCATCGGATCACCTACTTGCATTTTTGATAACTTATCCTTGAACTTTTGAATAAACTCATCGGCAATTGCTTCCACTGCTATAAACCGCTTGGAGGCAACACAACATTGGCCGTTGTTATTCATCCTCCCGACAACTGCCCAATCCACTGTTTTATCCATATCGGCATCTTCGAGAATGATGAACACATCATTACCGCCTAGCTCCAGAACAACCTTCTTCAAATGTTTTCCAGCTTCCATGGCAACACTAGCACCGGCTTCTTCACTTCCCGTTAAGGAAACACCCTTGATGCGTTTGTCAGCAACCAAAACAGATGCACGATGGCCGGGTATGAATAAATTGGTATACAACCCTTCAGGCGCTTCAGCTTCCGCGAAGAGTTCTTCAATAGCTGCAGCACATTGTGGAACTATGGAGGCATGCTTTAACAATATAGTATTGCCCACCATTATGTTGGGAGCTGCAAAGCGGGCTACTTGATAGAAAGGAAAATTCCAGGGCATCACGCCTAACAATACTCCAATGGGACTATTTCGAATAATGGCAGTTCCATATTCCGGGTTTAGTACTTTATCGGCAAGAAATGTTTCTCCATGGTCTGCATAGTAATCAAGAATATCAGCACTCAAATCAATTTCTCCTTCCGCTTGGGCAAGGAGTTTGCCCATCTCTAAGGTGATGGTTTTGGCGAGATCAGATTTCTTGACTCGCATAAGTGTTGCTACTTTATGCAGCAGATCGGCTCGCTGTTGGTAGCTGGTTTCTTTCCAGTCAGTAAAAGCTATTTGCGCTTTAGCTACTTTGGCATCAACTGACTTTTCCGTCATCTCTTCGAATGACTTAACAGTCTTATTTGTGTTTGGATTTACTGTTTGTATGGACATAATTATTAAGTTTTTAATGAGATAGTATGAAAAGATATTGCTTTGCCGCTTTGACAGTATTTCCAAAAAAAATGCTTCAATTTCTTGGCTCAGAATGGCAATACCAAAATTTATTAAATGTCCTTCGAGACACTTTTTTAAAGGTAGGTGACTCGTTAGATTAATGTGTTACACAATTAATGGCAATAGTTATACAATTCACAAAATGCACCATTGCTTAAAATATAACTGATTGAAATTTATGTTAGATGTTCGTGTTTCATTGTTAATCTTCGTTAGAGGTGTGGGAGCCATTCTGGCAGAGATTCGACATATGAAGTCAGGCAGTTGGAGCAATTCCGATAACAAGTCATTATTTCATTGACTTCAGTTTGGTATAGTACCTGGTTCACTGCGGGCACCAAAGAATGAAATTTATTAAGCCAAGTAGATTATTGATTTACTTGGCTTTTTTTATGGGAGTAAGGGGGTTGAAGTGTCGTGCTTACTTGAGATAAATTGAAGATGTTAATCCCGTTAGTAGAATGTAGATTATCAGTTAAATTTAATTTAACTAACCAGAAATATATTCCTTCCATCCAATCTGTAGATTCTATTTATCGAGCTGAATGTTTTTCTTTGAAACAAAAATATGGATCCAAATGGATCGTCCTAGTCTAAGTATGAGAGGATAAAAAATAACCAAGACTAAAATCATAGCTATGATGATAGCAATCAAATTTACTTGTCGCGAAGAAATAGCAAGAATTAAAAAAGGCAATTCTAAAATAACGATAATCGGGTAGGAGGTCCATAAGGCACCAATCCAAAATCCAGGCTCTAATTCAAATATTTGGTCGCAGTGATTGCATTTTTCAGGCATGTTTAGAATGTCTTTATATCGAAAAAGCCCCGGTTTAACAAATAGATCACCTTTACTACATTGAGGACATTTCAATTTTAAAATAGAACTTATTTTTTTCATAAAATTGAAATATTCCTGATAGTGAAAAAAAAGCCTTGTAAATCAATGACTTACAAGGCTTTCAGTGGAGTCGGAGGGTTTCGAACCCTCGTCCAAACAATGTGCATTCTAGCTTTCTACATGCTTATTTCTTGATTAATTTTCGATTGTGAAAACGGACAAGAACACCCAATTTCACAACTTAGATTCTAAGTTTCGGACTTGCTTAGAATCATCGCAAGACCTAGATCAAAATTTTGAACTCTCAAAAGCAAAGATTAATGAACGGAATCTTCGCGAGAGTACTTGTCTTAGTTACTAAACTTCACTGAGATTAAGCAAATTAACATTCCGTTAATTAAGCTGCAAGTGCGTATGACGTGTTGTCAATTATGTTTTGGAGCAAGATATTTAAGAGCTTCACTTCAACGCTCTGCATGCTGACACTAAACTACCTCCATCGCTGTCAAATCCAATACGACCCCAGAAATTTGTGTTTATGTAAAATTAGCGATTAACAATTGATAAAGAACAATTGTAACTCCTAATTAATATTAAATATTATGTTGCAAATTTAAAATGTGACGTTGCGAAATTTTGAGCAGTCAGTAAATTGTTAATTATCCATTGTCAATTAACAATTAATCTTCCTCATCGTATTCGTCGTCTTCGAAATCTTCATCATCGTATTCCTCATCATCGTCTGAAGCATTTACAAGATATTTGCTGTAGTCTTCGTCCAAATCATTGTCTTCATCTCTACCGAATAAATCAATTTCTTCATCGAAGTCGTCATCGTCATCCAAATAAACGTTGTCTTTACCACTTTTGCGGTAAGCTTCCATTTTCTTTGTCTTAGGACCTTCGTTTTCACGAACTGTTGGAGCTTTCGGAGTTTTCTTCCGAACTTCTTTTCCAACTTCTGGAACAAATGGTGCAGGAGCGTCATCGGAACCAGGTCTTGAGAACTCTCTTGGAGCTGAGGAACCTTCGTTTGATCTTGTATCTCGTCTTGGTTCGTCACCTCTTGGTCGAGGTGTTGGACGCGCGTTAGAACGATCTTCCGCTTGCTTTACTGCAATAGGTCTGCCGTTAACATCCGATCCGTCTAGATTTTTAATGGCTTCTTGAGCCTCGCCATCATCAGGCATTTCTACAAATCCGAATCCTCTAGATTTACCCGTTTCTCGGTCCAAAGCTACTGAAGCCTTGTTTACTTTTCCGTATGTTTCAAAAAGTGAGGAAAGTTGTTGATTGTCGACACCAAAATCTAATTTGGCAACAAAAATGCTTGTCATAATGTAATCGTTGACGAAATGTGTTTCATTGTTAATAAAAAAATCAAGCGTACTCCGCTATTCCTGACGAAATTACATTTTTTTTTGATTTGAACAAATACAAATAAAAAAAAAGGAGCTCCGAAGGACTCTTTTTCTATTTCCTAGAATGGATTTATTTTTTCAATAAGTCTCTAATTTCAGCTAACAATTCTTCTTGAGTTGGACCTGCTGGGGCAGCCGGAGCCTCTTCTTTTTTCTTCTTAGTTTTCGAATGAGCTTTCATCATCATAAATAATACAAAACCTACAATCACCAAATTAATCAAAGCATTGATCCAAGCTCCATAACGAATAGCGTTTGCTGGTTTTACAACTGCTCCGGCTTCGTCAAGCACATCTGGAGATAATACAATTTGTAGCGACGCGAAGTCCATCCCTCCTGCAAAATGACCAACGAAAGGCATCATGATATCATTTACAAAACCGTTGACAACTAGTCCCACAGCACCTGCTAAAATAACAGCGACCGCAAATTCTAGCACATTGCCTGTCATGATGAAACTCTTAAATTCTTTTAACATATCTATTTGTTTTTAATTGTTTATTTAACAAATTTAACAAAAGTTAGCAATAGAAAATAAATTCTATTCATTGAGTTTAAACGGCTGTCTGTTGATAAGCGATCTCCCAAGTGTCAGCTCGTCAGCGTATTGCAATTCTGTTCCAATAGCAACACCTCTAGAAAGACAAGTTATTGCGACATCATAAGGAGCCATCTTTTTATACAAATAGAAATTAGTCGTGTCACCTTCCATATTGGCACTTAATGCAAAAATTATTTCTTTCACTTCACCTGTTTCCAACTTTTGAAGCAAAGTTGAGATATTTAAATCCGCAGGTCCAATTCCATCCATAGGTGAAATTATTCCTCCTAGAACGTGATATATACCTTTGAAATAGTTTGTCGACTCTAAAGCCATCACGTCTCTAATGTCTTCAACGACACAAATTTGAGATGGATCTCTTGCTGGATTTTCACAAATGGTGCATAATTCTGCGTCGGATATGTTACCACATGAGCTACATTTTTTAACCTTTTGCTTCATCTCTATGAATGACTGAGAAAAACGCTCAATTTCACTTTCGCTTCGGTTGAGCATTTGCAATACCAATCGAAGGGCAGTTTTTTTTCCTATACCGGGCAATGAGGAGAGTTGGTCTACCGCCTCATCAATATATTTGGATGGAATTTTCATTGGGCTAAAGTTAATCATTCTACAAATCCACCAAAACGCAAATGTGATAAGCTTCGTAACTTTTTGATTTTTTGTCTTTTGAAATGCTTGCATTCCCTTATATTTGCAGACCAAATAAAGATTTTGTGGAAATTATAGAATTTGAAATGTTTGGCCTGAATCTGCAAGAGCCGATGGCGCTGGTCACAAACTGGTTGATTGCAAGTTTTTCATTTTACGCCTTTTTTAGACTAAAAAAAAACGAAACCCAGTTTCAAGATTATTGGAAAATGTTTTATCTTATGTTGGGTATTTCAATGCTATTTGGCGGTTTAGGACACTTGTTTTATCAATATTGGGGAATACCTGGAAAATTTCCTTGTTGGAGTTTAGGGATTTCAGCAGGTATTTACTCCTCTTTTGCAATGATATCCGTTTGGCCAAATAAAAAACAACAAGTTAATTTCCGTCGTTTTGTTTTGATAAAATCAGTATTACTATTGACTTTGGCGTTTGCGACCCAGAAATTTCTATTCGTAGCTATAGACACAACTTTAGCCTATTTGTTTTTCTGTGGATATCTTGCCTATAAGTTATTTAAAAAGAATTACGTCGGAATGAAGTACATTTCGCTTGGAGTTTTAGTTTTACTGCCTTCAGCTTTTATTTTTGGGTTACAAATTAATATTCATCGGTTTTTAAACAAAGACGATTTAAGTCATTTATTTATGGTAGCCTGCATCGTAATGTTTTATATAGGTGTGAAGCGTACTGATAAAGCTCAAATAATGTCCGTAGCGGACTAATTTATGGAACATAATAAAGTAAATATTAAGAATAAAAAGGCGCGTTTCGAATACCATTTGGAAGAGACGTTCTCTGCTGGCATGGTGCTTTCGGGAACAGAAATAAAAAGTATCCGGAGCAACAAAGCCAGTATTCTAGAAGCTTACTGTATTTTTGATAGGGGTGAGGTTTGGATTCGTAACATGTCAATCAACGCATACGAGAATTCATCATTCTATCATCACAAACCTAAAGGTGACCGCAAACTATTACTCAATAAAAAGGAAATCAATAAGATTGAAAAATGGATGAAGGACAAAGGGAACACCATTGTTCCTTTAAAGATTTTCATCAATGAAAAAGGTTGGGCAAAGATTGATATTGCTTGTGCCAAAGGTAAAAAGCTGTATGACAAGCGAGAAGACTTGAAGGCAAAAGATGACAAACGCGACATGGATCGTGCGATGAAACAATAATCAAAGAAAACCTAGGGTTATCAAGTGCAACCAGCGATAATCTGAAATCAAAAACCATACTGTAACAGGGAAAATCACGTACAAACTAAATAAGTACATGAAGGAAAAATTCGGCGTTTTTTTTCGATAAAACCACAATATTGCAGGCATCGCAAAAAATAAAACAGAAACAGGAATTAGGGAACTGAAAGAAAAATCCAATTCATAGGTTTTTATTTGATCTTCAACAGGGTGAATTATTTTCATTGGTATATGAAGAATTCGAGTTCTTTGAACATAATTTGTTGAATGATATTTTACATCACTGTACAAACCTTTTTCAATAAAAAATTTGCCTGAATTTTCAAGATAAACAGGATGAACATTGTCTAAAATAAGTCCACCAGATTCTTTAATTGACCAACCCGAAAATTGATCTTTTTCGTTATATTTTGGAAGTATTAAGTCTATAGAAATAACCAAAAAAAGTACAGCACACACTATACTGCCGATTCTATATATTTTCCAGCGTGTTCCATTTGTGAGTTTATTGAAATACCTATCGGTTGCTCTTTGTTCTTTTAGTTGTTGCTCTTTGTAACGTCTTTGTGCATCTTTGATTCGTTCTTCTTTCGTTTTCTCATTCCGTAGCTCCGATGGTTTCTTTAGTGTTTTAGGACGACTAGGGTCAAGATAATCAGTCAAATAATCATACGATTCCTGTAATTCGGCAAATAAACCTGGTGCTCTTGGGTCTGGATTTTTATCCGGATGCAATCTCATCGCCAATTTGCGATACGCTTTTTTTACATCAGCTTGATTGGCAGACTGTGGCAATCCTAAATTATCAAAATGCTTCTTCACGTCGAATTTTGGATGTTTGTACTACTGTTTTTAAGCGATTTATTTTCCCGGTTTCAGTATAAACGAAAGCATCAATTAAATAGTATGCTTTAGGTATTTCGTATGACTTAAATCGCTGTAAAAGTTCCTTTTTGTCTATTGTGGGCCAATCTGTTCCTTCAATATAAAGTACAATTTTTTCACCCCATTTCACGCTTTGCTCTTTCCAAATGAAAAATGGTAATTCTAAAAATTCGGACCATCTATTTTCCAATAGCTCTGGGTGAACTTTGTACCCACCTGAGTTGATCACAAAATCCTTACGTCCAAGCCATTGAAAAGTAGTAGGGGAGAGTAAGTTCACCAAATCATTGGTAACTAAATCTTCAATACCCAAATCTTCAGCATGTATTACCAATTGGCCATCTTTTGTCGAGAAGTGAACACCATTTAATGCTTTGAATCCCTCGTCACTTTCTTTTCCAATTTTTTTTAAAGCAATGTGCGAAACAGTTTCCGTCATCCCAAAACTATGATAAATCGTCAAATCATGTTTTAATAATCGTTTTTGAAGTTCATTTGAAATGGGACCACCGCCGACCAAAATTGTTTTAATCTTTTTCAACTTTTCAATATCGTGTTTTATACTTTCTCGAAGTTGAAGAGGAACCATGGCAACAAAGTCAATTTCCGTTTCAACGAACTCCAAAGGACGTTTGCTTGCGGTAACTATGTGAATGTTAAAGTCTCCTTCCATGGCTCTCATGACCATCATTTTACCAGCGATAGCGTTAAGGTTCAAGCACAATAAAGCACGCGTTTTTTTAGTAAACTCAAAAAAGTCATTCGTTTTTCTAGCAGATCTTCTAAGTAGATTTGATGGATAGGTGAGAATTTTTGGAGTACCTGTTGATCCAGAAGTTTGTAATTCAATTGGTTTCCCAAGAGTTACTTGCTTAATGAAATTTTCTACCTCAGATTGAGATGAACATTCAGGAGAAAAAGTAAGTTGAAACATTTTGGAACGAATCTTGATTAAATGAGAAATAAAGTTAAGGTTTTTCCTTGGAATTGGGTTCTATAGTGAAATGTCCTATATTCGAATAAATAAATAATAAATATGAAAAAGTTAATCGTTAGTGTTTTGCTGGTTGGTCTTACAATTACTGGCTTCGCATTTTCTAATAAAACAGTAAATTCAAAAACTGAAGTTTCGGCCGAAGAAGGTAATGGAATTCAATTTCAAAATTTGAGCCTTGAAGCAGCTAAAAAGCTTGCAAAAGAAACGAATAAACTAATTTTCATTGACGTTTATGCAGCTTGGTGCGGACCATGTAAAATGATGGCAAGAGGTCCTTTTCAGGAAGAAAAAGTCGGAAAAGTATTTAATGAAAAATTCATCAACCTTAAAATCGACGCTGAAAAAGATGCTGATGGTGAGTTCGTATCTCGTTCATACGGCGTACGCGCATACCCAACTTTACTTTTCATCAATGGTGATGGTAAGTTGGTGAAGAATATTGTTGGTTATCAAACTGGCGACAATCTTCTCTTGCATGCAGAGATGCGCAAATAAAGCTCTTCTTTTTATTTAAGATAGACTGTTTTTCGATTGACGAATTCCATCATTCCATCTTTGGACAATTCACGTCCATAACCTGAAAGTTTAGTTCCTCCGAAAGGTAATCGAGGATCTGATTTTACAAGTTCATTAACGAAATATGCAGCATCACTTACTCTGCTAGCACATTCTAAGGCTTTGCTAGTGTTTGTAGTACAGACGGTTACTCCAAGACCATAATTTGAATTTTCAGAAAGTTCAAACGCGTGATCTATATCTTTAGCTTTTATCATTGCAGCTAATGGCCCGAAAGTTTCTTCATCGAAAGCGGGCATTCCTGGCGTTACATCTCCTAAAATTGTTGGTTCATGGTAACAGCCGTTTTGTTTACCGCCAAGAATTAATTTCGCACCTTTTGCAATTGATCCCTTTACTTGAGCATGAAGTTGATCTGCAAGATCGAGTCTCGCCATCGGCCCAACATGTATATTTATATCTAAAGTATCGCCTGATTTTAGATTTCGAATAGCCTCCGTAAATTTCGACACAAACTCATCGTAGATACTTTCAACTAGAATAAATCGTTTTGCTGCAATACAACTTTGACCACAGTTTAGCATTCGAGCTGTTACAGCCGTTTTTACTGTAGCATCGATATCTGCATCTTCCCAAACGATAAAAGCATTGTTACCTCCAAGTTCCAGGACAGATTTCTTTAAATATTTTCCAGCCAATTGAGCTACTGCCGCACCAGCTCTTTCACTACCTGTTAAGGTAATTGCTCGAACACTTTTGTGAGCTATAATTTGCTCAGTTTGGTCTTGATGAACAATTAAATTCTGAAATACATTTTCAGGATAGCCAGCTTTCACAAAGACTTCTTCGATCATTTGAGCGCAACCAAATACATTTGGTGCATGTTTTAATAATCCTGTATTTCCAGAAGTCAATGTAGGTGCTGCAAATCTAAAAACTTGCCAAAAAGGGAAGTTCCATGGCATTATTGCTAGAACACCTCCAATTGGGTCATGTCTTACAAAACTATTTTGAGCATCAGTGGGAATTATTTCGTCCGCAAGGAAAGTTGTCGCATTTTCAGCGTAATAATCGCAAACCCAAGCACATTTGTTGACTTCAGCCTTAGATTCTGAAATTGGTTTTCCCATTTCTAGTGTTATCATTTTGGCGTATTCGTCTACATTGTCGCGTAAAACTTGACCAGCTTTAATCAGCAATTCGCATCGTTTTGCAAGAGGTACTTCTTTCCATGAATTGAAGGCAAGTTGGCCTTTTTCCAATTTTTCCGTTAAAGCTTCTTTGGAAAGGGCGTTGTAAGTTCCGACTTCTTCTCCGTTGTATGGGTTAATGCTTTTAAATTCCATTTTTTATGTTCTTAATATATTCTTCAAATTAATATTCAACAGGTTCGTTCCAATATTCAACGACTTCCTCCCAAGCAATTTCACCCTTAGGCATTAGTCGATCTCTCAATTCTTGTTGCTTGCGTTTTGTCTTTTTCCCTATCATTCCATTCACAAGTGAATCAAGCACTGCAGCCTGCCAACTGTATCCGATGCTTTCCAAATGAGCTGGTTTCCATGTGTCAGATGGTATAACCGGTTCATCAATGGATTTGTATGATATAAGCAACTGTTCTTCCTTAAAATTAGCGAAGCTTCTTTCTATGGCTTGATCTAGCCATAGAACTTTCATAATTAAGTTTTTTGGCTGATAGACGGCCGTATATAAAGTTCCAAACCCTTCGGTAAACTTCGTAGTGTAAAGCGGAGAGTATAAGAATGCTTTTGCTAATTCATTAGCACTCAGATTTTTCGTGTTCAAATAATTTTTAAGGAAATTGTATCGCTTTGTGGTTTGATTAAAGTGAGCGTTTTCTGGCCAATCTATTTCCCCTTGATGATTTGTAGCAAATGCATCGTTGGTTACCAATGTCGGTTTATCTGGCGCTAACATAACTGTCTTGGAAGTGCCTTTTTTGTCAACTATCGTAACATTGTATGACATATGTGAAGGGATGCTTTTTAAAACTTTTACCGCTTCAGAAGTATTCGAGCAGAATTCTAAAACGTAGCGCAAAATGAATGGAATTCCAAATCCGTGGCCTACTTCCTTTCGACCGCCAAAAGTGAGTGATAAACAGAGTCCAGCGTCGTTCATTCCATCTACCAAACCAATCATGCTATCGGAGGTTCCCATTACTTTGTGGGTATTCCATTTGCTTAATAATATAGTCCCTTCAAGTAAATCTGGGTGATAATCGTAGTTGCGCACCAATTGTATTTCGTCTGCTTTTATAACGGCCTGTGCACAAGCATTTACGTAAGCTGGCGGCTGAAAGCCTGTTAAGAAACGGGCCAAAACGGGATCGGCATTGGTTATGGAGCACAAGTGAACATAGGTTGCCCACATTTTTGGCATATACTTCTTTAATGCGTCCTGCGAAGTCTGCAAGTCCGGAGTCTGTTCATTTTGTTCCGAAACAAACCAACTTCGGTATCTCGACCAATGCAAATCAAACAAACCTTTCCATTTTGCTCCGGCAATAGATGGTTCAGAGACCGTACTAAAGTTTAATTGCATATTCTTTTAAAATTAAAATATGCCTCGAAAGTTACTTCGAGGCATATATTCTATTTCTATGATTTTGTTTATTTCGTTAAACTGCCTATTAAATGCATTGGAGCTCGTCTATCTTCAACGATTTGAGAAGTGTATTTGCCGTGAATGGCATTTAGCCAAGTTTTTGCACGTTCATTCAGTTTAAAATCGTCAGTCATCATTCGACCACGAGTCACTAAAATCCCCATGTCAGCTCCTTCATATAAATAGTCACCTTCCTTAGCAATGTGTAAGAAGAATGCTTCACTCTCAGATTCTACAGCTCTTCTGTGGGTATCCATTCTATCAAATTGAATATGTCCAGTATCGAACATTTTCCAGATACCTGATCTTGGTGCTTCAGAGACGTATTCAATAGTGTCTTGTGTATGCTTAACAATCAATTGACTCCATCCATCAACATTTTCTTGACGAGACCAACGATTATTCAATGCTTCAACATCTAATTTATAATCGATATCCATCCATTCTAAAATATGGAAAACAAAAAGTGGTGCATCTGCCAAGGCAAAAACCGCATGATTTGTAATAGAACTTGCTCCAGTTACTCGAGGATTTAATTCACCCAAGTAAACTTCACCATTGTCTTGGTCAATTAAAAAGTCTAGCTCAAAATAACCTTTGTAACCTTCTTTTCTTAGTTGATCCCCGAATAATTGGGTGTATTTAATTGCTTTTTTTCTAATTTCAGGTGTAAAGGCATTTGGATAGATTTCATTTCCACACCAACCTCCTTTGTAGGGAGTTAATTCTTCGAAACCAACCAATTCTGTCATCAATGGCGCAACAATTGTTCCGTGTCTTGTAACACAAGCTTCAATTGCAGAACCTTTGCAATTGATTCGTTTCATTATTTTTACTTCTTTCTCTTTTTCGATTTCTTCTGCATACTTTTGGTAGTCTTCTTCATTTGTGATGAAAAAAGTCGTATGTCCTGAATCTCCGAATGGAGTTTGGATTACTAGGTCAGTTCCGAGAATTTTCGAAACTTTGCATAAATGAGCATAATTTTTTACGTTTGATAGAACATAAGGCACGCATGCAACTCCCGCTTTTTCTGCAATTCTGTTTGTATTTACTTTATTATCCATCAATGTTCTCATCTTTGCAGGGGGAAACATGATTTCTAATCCTAATTTTTTAGCAAGTTTCTCAGTTTTTTCATCAAACATTAAAAACATGGCTTTTCCAGCAGATTTATCTTTTTTTCTTGAAGTCAGATAATCTTGAACTTCTGGATGTTGCAAAAGATAATTGTTAATATCCTCTATACTAGTAAAATCATCATGCGGGATTTCAGTCTTCGGTGAAAAAACATTCGGATGTTGACCATCAAAACACTCAATGTGACTTATAAATTTGAATCCTTTAATCCACTCATCGGCACCCAACATGTTAAAATTGGTTGCACTAATAAAGTATAAAGGGGTTTCATTTTTGTGAAAAAATCGTCGAATGTCAGACACGCCATTAAGAATTGGAGCAGGCTTCGGTGTTTTTACCACTTTCTTTACCGGCGCTTTCTTTAACGGAGCTTTCTTCAAAACGGCCTTTTTTGCAGGAACCACTTTTTTGCTTTTTGGTTTAACTTCTTTTTTTACTGTTGTTTTTTTTTGAGTTGCCATCTATATTGTTTGCTTTTATTGTACTAATTATTTTTCCTTTTTACTAGTGGACATCCCACCAATTGAGGAGACAATTTTATGTCTATCCAATATTTTTTCTTTAAACACCCTCAATCCTAAATCGGCTCGATAACCATGAATTTCACTGACGTCTAATGCGTTCATGAAATTTATTATTTCCTCGCTAACCACTTGCCCAGGAACTAAAACTGGAAATCCTGGAGGATAAGGTATAACGAATGTCGATGCCACGAGGTCTCTACCTTTTGCCATGACAGCTAAGCATTCATTTAAAGGGACATATTCGTAATTCTCTTCATCATAAGCGAGGAAATAAGCTTCGCGTAAATTTCCACCAGGAACACCGGGAACGGCTTGGAAAGAGCTATGGAAATAACTGAAATCGGGGAGAGGAGGAACTTCTTTTGTTAAGGAATGTATTCTTTTATCTCGAATTTCTCTCTCTTTATCATTCAATGACTTGAATTCATCATCCAATTCATCAGCAATCATTAAAAGAGCATTGATAAGATAAGTAACACTTCCTCTTGTGGTACCAATATTTGTCATAAACAATACGGTATTCCGAGAAGTTTTATTGATTTGGATATTGAACTTATCCATCAAATACTTATTCTTAAAAGTATCGCCATCAACACCAGTTTTACCAATATACAATGTAATTTTCGTTGGGTCCAAAACGAATTCATCTTGTTCCCAAGCTTCTTCCATTCTATTCCAGCCTTCATTTCTGGTATAATATTCCTTTAAACCTGTTTCACGGTATTGATCTGGAATAAAATCATAGGCTGTCAAAACATCGAAGTATTTACTTAACTGTGGAGTATTATTGATTTTTGCCCGTAAGACCATAGCCATTTCTATGCTTTTCTCAACCAATTCGAAGCCTTCAAGTTGAACCTGTCGTCTTCCAACATCTAGCGATGCCAACATTTGATAATTTGGAGAAGTTGAGGTATGCGTCATATAGGCTTCAAGAAATGTGTTCTCCGTTTTTCTGCGGAAATCTTCGTCCCAAATATGGATCATTGAACCTTGTCTAAAACTACTCAAGGTCTTGTGCGTACTTTGCGTAGCATAAACTCTTACTCTAACTTTATCTGGATCTGGCATTAACGATTGGTCGCCGTTGTTCAATCCCTTAATATGGTCGTTGTACTTCTTTCTATAACTATCGCTTGCGTATTTTACATGTAGTTTTTTAGCAACAAACATTCCTGTTCGCTGTTTATAATTGTATCCAAATCCTGCAAAAGCGAACCATGCCTCATCCCATAAAAAAATCATATCAGGTTTGATTGCGAGAACTTCTTCCATCACTCGCTCAACGTTGTACACGAGTCCATCGAAAGTACAATTTGTTAAAAGCAACATTTTTACTTTACCCAAACGACCAGCGTCTTTCAATCGTAGTAATTTGGTTTTTATTTGCTGCAATGGAACGGCACCATACATTGAATATTCTTCAATTGGATAAGAATCCAAATAAACTGGAAATGCCCCTGCCAACACCAAGCCATAGTGATGGGATTTATGACAGTCTCTATCAATCAAAACGACATCCTTTGGTTTTACCAAAGCCTGCATCACAATTTTATTTGCAGTCGAGGTGCCGTTCGTTACGAAATATGTATTCAAGGAACCATAGGCATCACGTGCCATTTCCTGAGCTTTTTTCAAAGGACCTGTTGGTTGTAATAGGGAATCAAGTCCGCCGGTAGTAGCTGAGGTTTCTGCTAAAAACATATTGCGACCATAAAACTCTCCAAAATCACTTATCCATCTTGATTTAAAAACTGAATTTCCACGTGATATTGGCATTGCGTGAAAAATACCGGTTGGTCTTTTACTATATTCAACTAATGCAGAAAAGAATGGTGTATTGTATCTATCCGCAATTCCTCGCATAATTGTAAGGTGAAGTTCTTGAATATCTTCTGTTTGGTAAAAGATACGTCTAAAACCTTTTATAGTGTTGTCTCTCAAATGTCCGAGAGCAGTATCCGTTACATAATAGGTATCTAATTCCGGACGGAGTTCTTTAATCAATTCACCCAGGATTGGTCCTAATTCCGTTTCTGGATTTGAAGAAAAATCATACTTCATCACCTGATCAATATAGGGTTGAATAAGTGGTGAAATGGAAGTTGATTTATATGGCGGAGCATATCGAACTACTACTGCCTGTATATTGTGATTGAAAATCAATGAAATAAGTGCGTCTTGGAATGAACGTTGCACTACAACTCCGTAGCTGAATTGGTCGTTAGGTGTTTGTAGGCTTCGTAAATTTTTCTTGAGTTTACTTTCGTCTGACTCAGACATATCATCAACAAACAATACTTCAAAATGATTTTTTCGGACACCATTATGCTGGTCATGCTCTTCGGCAGACTCCATTGTAGGCTCATCGAAATCGATATAATCATGATTGCTCTTGTAGCTATCGCCAACAAGTTCTTTTGTCGTTTCTGCCACCATGTGTGCAAGTGAGGCAAATTCATGTGAATTAAACGCAATGTCCAAACGGCGCAATCTTTCTATACCTGGAGACGCAAAAAAGCATTCAACGCCTTTTAAATCATTTATGAGCGCTTCAACTCTTTGCTTGTGTTCCTTTTCGTCAGGAGATTCTTTTTTACAGCGGGAAAGTTCAGATGTTTCAATCTTAAGCTTATTCCAATAATCAACACGTAGTTGACCGATGTTATAATAGGGCGCTATTTTCGTTTTTGTTTTTGACAAATCTTAATTTTTAGAGTGTAGAGCAAGCTTATTTCCTTGAGAATCAATGAAAATGGCAAAATAACCATCTTCTTTACTTATCTTAGTTTTTTGCATTATTATGCGACCGCCAGCGTCTTCAACTTTATTCAAGACCTTACTTAGATCTTTTCCGCCATTTAAATAAATCAAAGTGCCTGTATCGGATGGAATTGAACCTGGACCTTCAATTACGGCGCCACCAATACCTGTCGAAACAGGAAAATAGGCCATCCTATTTGATTCGGTCACATTTTGTTCCATTTCAATATCGAAAATGTGGTTATAGAATTGCACCGCTTGTTGAAAATTAAGCGCTGGAATTTCAAACCAACTGATAAAGTCTTTATTTACTTCTTTCTTTTTGTTTTTATTTAGTGGACTTCCACCCATAATAATTTTATTTTAATTTATTCCATCGCCTTTATAGTGGACGGGAGTAACTATTTGTTCAATTAGATCTTCTTTTATTTTTAATTCTGCTAAATCATCAAGGCGAGTAGGTTTGATTAGAGGACCCAATGAATCTAAATAAGGAGTCGGTAAATTTGGTTGATATATGCCAAATTGCCCTGTTTTAAGGTGATCTCTAAAACTTTTCATTGGTTGCCCCAATCGAAGAATACCTAATTCACGACTTCTTTTTACTCTGTCAATATCTAACTCCAATGGAACGATTTCTTCGGTACCTTCTGATTGGTGTAAAACACGACCATCCGGCCCACAAACTATTGATCGCCCGCATCCTCCAGTATCTAATCCATTCATATCGAAGAAGAAACATTGATTAATTGAAGCCATCGCTCTTACAATAGAAAGTTCTATATCACGATCAATTGTGCCAGACATTGTTGGGTGCATGATTACCTCAGCTCCCATGGAAACTAATGTTCTTATTGTTTCCGGAAACCACATATCATAACATATGGAAACACCAAAACGACCAACATTTGGTACGTCAAATACACAATATTCTTCGCCGGGTGTTACGCCTGTTTCGTATGGATAAAAAGGGAACATTTTACGGTAACGTGTCACGATTTCTCCTTTAGGATTTATGACCGTTGCCGTGTTGTATATTTTGTCCTCACTTTTTTCAAAAATAGAGCCTGGGAGTAACCAAATACCATATTTCTTTGCCATCGCCTGCATCTCTGCTTCAAAATTATTGGGAATAGGCTGAGCCGTATGGGTCAAGGGACCAAAAGCACACAACTCGCTAAACATGATCATTTCTATCCAAGGATATAGATTCATGGTTATATCGATTTTCAACTTCATCATTTCCACGTTGGAAGCGACAGCCGAAACTTTCATTTGTATTCCTGCAATATTGAATTGTGACATTTTATTTGCTTAAAGATTTTTTTATAACTGTTTCTAAAATTGACATTCCTTTGTCTAGCAATTCATCTGAAATTACCAAAGGAGAGAGTATTCTTATAATATTTTTGTGTGTACCTGCGCTAAGCATTATTAAACTATTCTTAGAGCATTCTTTAACAATTGTATCACATAGATCTGAATTGGGTTGTGTAGGATCACCATTGTGTACAAATTCAATTCCTATCATAGCACCTATTCCGCGTACATCTCCAATTTCTGGACATTCTTTCTGTAATTTCAGAAGTCGACTCATGATTTTTTCACCTACGTCTTTCCCTTTTTGATTGAGGTCGATGTCTTTCATGTATTTTATTGTTGCCAAAGATGCCGCGCAACAAACAGGACTTCCAATGTACGTGCCGCCAATTGATCCTGAAGCTGCTGCATCCATAACATCTGCACGACCTACAACTGCTGCAATTGGCAATCCAGACCCCATAGATTTAGCATAAGTACTTATGTCTGGTGTTACACCATAATGTTGCCAACTTGCCCAATGGCCAGTTCTACAAAATCCACTTTGAACTTCATCAAAAATCAACATTACTCCGTGTTCATCGCAAAATTCTCGAAGTCCAATTAAATAGTCTTTTGGAATTGGATAAAATCCGCCTTCACCCTGAATTGGTTCAACAATAATCGCAGCAACAGTTTTTATATCTACTACATTCAATGCACTTTCATGAAGTCGTTTTAGTTCATCTTTTACAAAAGTAGCTTCATCTCTATCTCCTTTGTAACGGTATACATTCGGAAAAGGAAGTCGATAAACTTCTGGAGCAAACGGACCACAATCGTATTTATAACTAATCTTGCTTGTTAAGGTCATTGCCATCAAAGTACGTCCATGATAGGCTTCAGTATAACACAAAACGGCTGGTCTTTTCGTGGCTTGTCTTGCTATTTTTATTGCATTCTCAACCGCTTCAGCACCAGTACTAACCAACATAGCCTTGGTTTTCTCACCGTGAGGCAATATTTCCGTTAATACTTCACACAATTCTATGTAGGGCTCGTATGTAACTACATTAAAACTTGTATGCAGATACTTGCCTGCTTGTTCTCTTATTGCAGCGACTACAGGTTCTGGACAATGTCCGGCATTTACAACACCAATCCCACCTGCAAAATCGATTAATTCATTTCCATCCGCATCAATTATCGTGGCTCCTTTTGCTTCTGAGACTGTGGCCGTGTTAAATACACCCACACCATTTGCAACTACATTTTTTCTTCTTTTAAGTAGTTGCTCGGATTTTGTAATTTCTTTTATCATATTTAATCTAAAACGCGTTGTTTGTTTATAAAAAGCATATTATGTTCATTTCTCTAAGAGCGATACAGTGTAAAACAAATGACGCAAAACTTTGGCTATAGTCACAATGATGTTTTGAATAGAAACGCTAAATGTAAATTTAAAGCCTTCTAAAATCGATTATCTCTGTGAATAAACAATAATCCAAATTGTTCATTATGAGTGTTTTACAAACTAAATGTAAAATTTACATCGAATTTATACTCAATTAATTTGAACAATTAAATGCAATCTATTTGAGTATAGCTAAAAGATACACATTATTTAACATAGTTACTAATTTTTGTGCAAAAAACACAAGACATATGTAAGAAAATGATAGTTGGTTTAATAAAATAGACCTTAAAGATATTCCGAGGATATTTTCTTTCAAAAAATCTTATAATTTGAAGTCAGATGGGTTTGGTTAGCAAATAAAAAAACGACCCCAAAATAGAGGGCGTTTCGATGATGTTTTAGTTTGACTAAAGTGATATGTTGATTTCTAAAGCAGCTCTTCGTTTCTCGAGAATCAATACCTCCCTCATGGTATTATCATATTCAACAATAGTTATTTGATCCGCTTTTCTTTTTTCGGAAAGTCGTATACGAACTTGATTTATTTTTGAGTTTGTTTCTGTATACAAAAAGTTATTACGAACAATAATGAAGTTAAATCCTTCAACGGCTTGGTATTCGTAAACTGGATGGTATTTTTTGTGTTTTTTTCTTGCTTGCGATGAACGATATTGGCCATAGTTTCGGTATCCATAATATCCTGGTGTGTTTGCATAAAGATAGCCGAAATTGGGATGTCCTTTTACAACAAGCATTCTATTAAAATTTTTAGAATGTCCCTTCTCAAACTTTACTTTGCCTGGTTTGCCATCATATCTTTTATCATGTTTTCCATGACTAGGATTTCCTTTCATCTTTTTACCATGTTGGGGTTGAAAGGATTTATTCGATTTACCCCCGTGATTACCTTTTCCTTTTCCCTTTCCTTGTTGAACGATAAAAATCTGATTCTTTGGTTTAGGACTAAATGAACTTTTATCATGATTGCCCTTTGGAGATTTGTGCTCCATTTTTCCAAAATGACTATTTGATTCTTGCTTAAAATCATTCTTTTGGTGGACGTTTTTACTTTCATTTTGAGTCATCACTTTTCCGTTTTGTCCGGAATGTTTTGATTTCTCTTTTTGAGCAAATGCAGTAAAACAAAGAAACAGTATGGCTATGATTGTTATATTTTTCATCATTATTTAAGTGTTTGCATTATTGAGTCTAATTCTCCATCGATTTCTTCTAATTCAATATTTTCGTCCTGAGCTTCTTTTATTTTTTCAGAAGTTGAGGCATTAACCTCCAAAGTAGGGTCTATTTCACTTGGATCTGTCGGTGAGCACGATGTTGCAATTGCAACGGCAAAAAGTATCATTAATTTTTTCATGCGATTTATTTTAGTTTCTTTTTTCGCAATTCACTTTTAATCAATTGCGAGTCATTTACAAGTAAGTCTCGACTTTCAAAGAGAAGGCCGAGACTTGAATAAAATATCTTTTAAATCTATAAATGGAAGGCAAATCCAAACGTTGAAACTCCACTTGAAAGGTCAAGGAAGATTCCAAATTTCTGACTTATATGAAATTCGGAACCAATGTGCACATTAGCATATAATGGATTTGCACGTCTATAAATGTTTTTATCTCCATAATAGCCTGAATCCCACGTTGTTTGTGTAATTGCAAATCCCAGAGAACCTGCAACATAGAAATCCCATTTGCTACTAGCTTTCAAAAGATTATCGAAATAGTACGTGCCTTTCATTCCCACAGGTATAACGGTTTCACGATAATAATAATCTTTGTAAGCGTTGTTTTTATCTCCCCAGTAATAGCCTTTTGAGTACGTATAAGCACCTATGAATGGAGCAAGTGTAAAACTCTTCGCAATATCAAACTCATAATTAAGCATGACAACTGGAATGGATTGTCCAATGTATCCGTAATAGCCTATACCAAGTCCTAAGTTAAGGGTGTTTCCATATTTTTCGTTAACACCAGAATCTTGCGCTATCAAACCTGTGCAAGTTGTAGCGAAGATTAAAAATGTGATGATTTTAATTGTTTTCATGATTTCTGTATAAATTATTTAAATGTCCTGAAATTAATACCAAGGAATCCTTTTAAGGCCTACTCGTTTTTTACAGACAAAAGTCTTTTAATTTAGGAGGATTTGAATTACAGAATTAATATCAAAAATTACATAATTCACTGTTTGCTACTCAGTTTTGGAGGTATGGAAGAATGTGGAACAGCACGTAAGATGATTTACATCCGATCCATGTACCATTTTAGTTCATTCTCCAGTTTTTTCTTTTGAAATATCGAAGTAATTATTTTTTGGAGTCGCACAAATGCTGTTTCGCTTTTCACTACATAATCATCTGCCTGATGGTGCATACAGCTTATGGCTACTTCAATTTTATCCTGAGAGGATAGCATAATAACTGGGATTTCAGAATCGTATTCTTTGATTTTATCGAGAGTTTCTATTCCATCCATAGCGTTTACAGTGATACCATCCAGATGATAATCCAATATAATTAAATCTGGATGATTTTTGATACTTTCTAAGCAGAGCTCACCCGTAGCGAAAGTTTCAATTTCAAAGTCTGCATTTTGTAGAAATTCAATCTCTAAAGACTTTAAAAAGACCGCATCGTCATCGACCAAAAATAGGTGTAGTTTGTTGTTTTTCATAAGTTTGTTTGGCGATTAAATTCCATTTCCAATTCGAAACAAGCTTGGTTGCAAACCGCTTCTAAAGTTTTTATTTGTTCAAATACAATATTGTTTTCTGGCTGCGAGCCATTGTATTCTTGAATTTTCCTAGCTAATTCTTCATATTCCGGTTTAATTCCCATAATCAGAAAAGAAGGAATCATTTTGTGAATAGCTGATCGCAGTATATCCCAATCTTTGTTATTAAAACTTTCACCCATTAGTTTAAGTAGAGTAGGTGTTTGTTTCAAATACAATTCTATCATTTCCATAATTAATTTAGGATTTGATTTTGTAAGTTTATTCATGTAGTCCATATTGGTAACCTGAATATTTTTCTTTTTCTTATTTACCGGATTATTTTTCAATTTGTTGATCTCTGGATTTTTCACCAAAGCAATTATTTTTGAATACAATAATTTCTCATCGATTGGTTTTGCGAGGTAATCATTCATACCTGCGACTTTGCATTTTTCTAAGTCCATGGTGGTTACATCTGCAGTTAAAGCCATAATCGGGATATTTGAGTTTAACACTTTTCGAATATGAACTGTAGCTTCAAATCCATTCATTTCTGGCATTTGTAAATCCATAAGAACAATGTCGTAGGAATGGTTCTCCATTTTTTCAATAGCTTTTTTACCATTCTCGGCAATATCACATTTGAATTCAAAATCGTCTAAAAGAGTTTTCATCAAAAGTTGATTAAGAGGCATATCTTCCACAACCAAAATGTTAATATTTTTTATTTTTGGGTCTAGTTCAATATCCTCATGCACGGATTCTGCCTCTTCGTTGGTTTTCAAAAAGCTCAAGGAAAAACTAAATGTTGACCCTTTACCAATTTCGCTAATGACTGAAACTTTTCCTCCTTGTGATTCTACGAGTTGCTTAACGATGGCGAGCCCCAGTCCAGTTCCGCCATAAATCCTTGCTGTAGAACTCGAAGCTTGTTGGAAATTTTCAAATATTTTTTCAATCTTTTCTTCAGCAATTCCAACGCCTGTGTCTTTTATGGAGAAAAGAATATTGACTTTATTTTCGTCTTCACTTTCTAATCCAACAGTAACTTTAATCTCTCCTTCATTTGTAAATTTCAATGCATTACTTACTAAATTGATTATAACCTGATGCAAGCGAACTGGATCACCAAGTAATACATCGGGAATATTGCTATCATATTCGTTTATAAGTGAAAGGTTCTTTTCGTGAATTTTAGGTTCAAATAAATGCAACATGGTGGAAATAGACGCTTCCAATTTGAAAGGAGTTTCTTCAAACACAAGTTTGCCCGAATCTACTTTAGCCAAGTCCAAAATATCATTGATAAGCACAATCATTGCGTCACCACTGACCTTTATGGCTTTCAAATATTCTTTTTGTTTTGCAGTAAGTTCGGTTTTCAATACCACTTTCGTAAATCCGATAATTGCATTCATCGGTGTGCGAATTTCATGACTCATATTGGATAAAAACTGCTGTTTTGCTTTTACAGCTTCCTCTGCAATTTTTGTAGCTTTTTCTGCTTTTCGTTTCGCTTCTTCTGCCACTAAAGTGGTCAATTCGGCTAATTCTTTCAAATTCGTTAATTCCAATTGGATTTTGGTCTGATCCGTAACATCTCGTGCAGAAGCAAAAACACCTAGCACATGGCCTTGATTATCTTTATAAATAGACGCATTGTATAATACGTTGGTTAACTTTCCATTCTTATGTTTGATAGTTAATGCATAATCCTTCACGAAACCTTTTTCAAAAGCTTGTTCGTATCCCGCTTGCGCTTTTTCTGGTTCTGTAAAATATTTTGAGAAATTAGTGCCGATAAGCAATTCGCGAGCGACGCCTATTACGCGAATAGAGGCTTCATTTACATCGGTTATTTTTCCTTCGCCGCTAATGGTTACCAAAGGATCGCGACTCGCTTCTATCAAACTTCTAGAATATTGAGCTGATCGTTCTAGCGAATATCGAAGTGCCTCTAATTCTTTATTTTCATTTTCCTGTTTCTCCTTTTGCTCGGTTTGAAACAGCAGTGCTTCGTTTGCAAGAATTAATTCGTTTGCTCTTTTTTCTTTTTCTAGATTCTGGAACAAAAGTTCGGCATTTGCTACAACTAGTTCATTCGCCCTTTTTTCTTTCTCATCTTTTTGAAATAGTAATTCTTTATTGGCAAGAATTAATTCGTTTGCCCTTTTTTCTTTTTCTAGATTCTGGAACAAAAGTTCGGCATTTGCTTCAACTAGTTCATTCGCCCTTTTTTCTTTCTCATCTTTTTGAAATAGTAATTCTTTATTGGCAATAATCAATTCGTTTGCTCTTTTTTCTTTTTCTTTGTTTTGAAACAAAAGCTCTTCATTTGCTAGAATTAGTTCATTCGCCCTTTTTTCTTTCTCTTCAGTTTGAAAAAGTAGTTTTTTATTGGCAATTCGCACATCAATTTCCCATTTTTGTCTAGTAACAGCTTTTGCTGTAGCACATAAACCAAGTACATTTCCTTCTAAATCTTTGTATACGGAAGCGTTGTATAAAACATCGGTTAGTTTTCCGTTTTTATGTTTAATTGTTAAAGAATAATCGGAGACTGAACCTTTTTCAATTGCCTTTTGGTTTCCAGCTTTAGCTGCAATAGAATCAGTGAAATAAGTCGATAATTGGTTTCCAAGAATAGCTTCCCTGGTTTCACCAGTTACTCTTAAGATGGCCTCATTCACCTCGGTAATTTCCCCATCTGGGTTGATGGCAACAAAAGGATCTAAATTGGCTTCTACGAGACTTCGCGTATAATCTTGGTTATGTTCTATTGTGTTCATTTATATCGATGTTCCTTAGGCATTAATCATGAGGCATAACATTGGTTTTCCCAATATCTTCAATCCCACTTCTTTTTTTGTTTTTTAATTTTTTGTAATTTGTTGGTGTTAAGCCTGTTACTTTCTTAAATTGATTTGATAAATGAGCCACACTGCTGTAATGAAGTTTGTATGAAATTTCTGTCAAGTTCAATTCATCGTAAATCAAATATTCCTTTGCTCTTTCAATTTTGTTGATGATAATAAATTGTTGGATGGTAATTCCTTTTACTTCGGAAAATACATTCGACAAATACGTATAATCATAACCTAATTTCTCACTAAGAAAATTGGAATAATTCATTTTTGGACTCTCGTCAGTATGGTGAATCATTTCAGTTATAGTATTGACAATTTTTTCAATAAGAACCGCACGCTTGTCGTCCATCAATTCAAGTCCTGATTTCAGTAAACCTTCATTAAGATGAACCCTTTGATCGAGACTTAAATTTTCCATTATTTCAACTTCCCCTAAATCCAACGTGATAAAATGCAGACCAAGTTTTTGCAACTCATCTTTCACCGCCAATTTACAGCGATTGCTCACCATGTATTTGATATATATCTTCAAAGTTTGTATTTAGGAATCATAGAGTAAAAATCAGCAGATTTATAGGTTTAGTTATTATACTTTCCTAATTAAAAGTTGTAAGTTTTACTGATTGTGAAATATTCAAGTTTACCTGCTAAAATGAAAAATCTGCCATTCAACGAGTCTCGTTTCGAGGCTAAAAAGCTATTAAAGAATTCAATAGTTATGGTAAGGTACAACAATAAAAAGTGACAATTTAAAAAAACAGTTAATTAAGTGCTTTACATACTTGTTTCATAAGTACTTTATCTTCTGAATCTTGCATGGCCAGGGATACACTACAAGGAATAATTATTTGGAATTTTAGTTAAATCACTAAAGATCCAGGTTTAGTTATAGAAATTAGAATTGAGCAAAAAAGAGATTTATTTTGGAGTTAGAATTTTGCTACTTTATCTGATTTAAAAATTTTGTGAAGGTTAAATTTAGATGTAGTGGGTA
>TARA_R110000737_G_scaffold150344_1_pt1 | contig 43383 bp, 37 predicted proteins | sample TARA_R110000737 | Tara Oceans TARA_R110000737 (sample SAMEA4398027) | marine metagenome | biome: Polar Biome; feature: [SRF] surface water layer (ENVO:00010504); material: water (ENVO:00002006), including particulate matter (ENVO:01000060) such as... | depth 5 m | reverse complement strand
TTTATCTCATTTTTATCACCATTTTTAAAATGAGGACACGCCCTAGTTGCGTTGAAAAAAAAGGGCGGACATTGCTAGATAGAATAGCAATGTCTGCCCTTTTTTTGTCTGTTACTATATGACCAGCGCCATCAGTTCGCGATCGCACTCTTCCCAATCTATCAAGGCCGATGATGCTTTGGCACCATTCTCAGTTTCTAATTTTTCTGTAGCTTTGTCGACAGCATTTGTATCGACAGTATTGTCTAATTGCAAAATAATTTCCAATCGACTATTAGTCTGTGGGTCGATGGTTCTGGTAGTTAGACTACCAGGGTTAAAATTGATCTGCATCCAGCCATCAGAAGTATGTACCACGCCTTTGATACGTTGCCAGTTTGGCAATGCTAACAACCAATTCTGTAAATCGTCAGCGTTTAGTATGTAGTGTGTAGGTAGTCGCCATCCTGCCAATTGAAAGTCTTGCTGCTCTTCATGGTAGCGATAGGGCAGACCACTATCAGCACTAGCCTGAGCTTTAGTCTCATCGGTAGATGAACTCGATGATGGTACAGTTGCTAAAGAATTGGCTGGAGACTGTAAACCAATCATCGATTTTTTAGGATTAGAGATAGTGACTTTTCGTTGATTCGAAATGATAGAGCTAGGCTGATTCAGTTGGTCGTTTAACGTAGACGAATATGCATCTGTTACAAGACTATCTGATGAAGCTGTTGTCTCAGATGCTGTTAGTCCTGATGCTGCCCAAATGATTTTTACTTGCGAATTTAGCTTGGTTATCCATTCTACCAAGGCTTGTTTTTCGATAGTATCTAATTGGACATAACGATTGATTATCAGTACATCGGCATCACGGACATGCGCTTGAAAACCATCATGATCACGATACTTAATCTGTTGCCACTGCTCGCCACTTAACACGGTTATCACAGCATTCATTTTTAGGGCAGTTTGCCAATGCGGCTCACTGAGTTGTAGTATCAGCTCACGTGGATGTGCCAATCCTGTGGGCTCGATTAATAATCGCTGTGGATGATGCTCACTGAGCAGACGACTGATTGCAATCTGTAAGGGCAGCTGGCTGGTGCAGCAAATACAGCCACCACTGACTTCACGAATGGCGATATTCTTTTGCTCAAGATCGTTATCTTGGGAGCTTGCTAGGAGTGCGCCATCAATACCGATACGGCCAAATTCATTGATTAAGAGAGCCCAGCGCTCGTCATTCGGTTTCGAGGCCAGTAACTGATTGATTACGGTGGTTTTGCCCGCACCTAAAAACCCTGTCACTAACGTGCAGGGTATGTTTTGAAAAATAATTGGGTTTTTCACAAATAGGCTCATCATATTGGCACGTGTTTGTGAGTAAACAAACACGGCCTATATTAAAAGGAATTAGATCAGTCAAAAGTTATTCACTCTTGATGGTTTCTACCTCAGCTTCATCAGGAACAAACACATAACCAACGCCCCAAACAGTTTGGATATAACGCGCTTGTGAAGGGTTGTCTTCAATTAGGCGACGCAGACGTGATACTTGGACGTCGATAGAACGCTCCATCGCACCCCATTCACGACCACGGGCAAGGTTCATCAATTTATCGCGGGTCAATGGCTCACGTGGATGCTGTACGAGCGCTTTTAGGACTGAAAACTCACCTGTTGTCAAAGTGACTACGTTACCGTCGCGTTTGAGCGTGCGAGTCGATAGATCTAGTGTCCATGGACCAAATTCAACCACTTCTAATTGGTGACTTGGTGCCCCTGGAAGCTCACGGTTTTGACGACGCAACACCGCTTTGATACGCGCCAATAGCTCTTTTGGGTTAAAAGGCTTAGGCAGATAATCATCTGCACCCGCTTCTAGACCTGCGATACGGTCAGCATCGCCACCTTTGGCAGTCAGCATAATGATAGGAATATCTGCATTGTCTTCACGCAGACGCTTACAGATACTGATACCGTCTTCGCCTGGTAGCATCAAATCAAGCACGACCAAAGAGAAAAGCTCACGTTGCATGAGTTTGTCCATCTGACTGCCATCATGAGCGGTACGAACGACAAAACCGTCGTCTTCTAGGAAGCGTTGCAACAAAGAGCGCAGACGAGCATCGTCATCGACGACTAAAATACGCTGAGTTAACGTGTCATGGCTGTTGTTATCAGTCATACAGGCATCCTTTTATAAAAATTATTGTTATCAGAAACTACAAGTAAATAGCTATGAGCAAAAACACTGCCATTAATTATCATTATTTAATTATTGGTTACGAATAAGCACTTCATAAAATTAAAAACTATTGTTCAATATGTCAGCACATATCAATATTTGTGTTATTGATACTTTAGTGTATAAGATTGCACCGAGAATTGCATCACCCATGATAATAAATGCTGTATGCGTTTGTTTAACAAGTCCATAGGATGTGTGATATAGAACGATTCGCGTCCTAAAATGCGCAATAAATAACGAAAAGATAAAAAGGATTTTTATTCATGCAGCTTTTGCTATAATGCAAAGCTACATTTCTCAACGATTGATACGTATATGAGTAGCACTGATACCTTAACGTCATCTCAAACCTCGACAAATGCACAGGTTTTAGATGCAACCACACACGCGAATATTCACGACAAGCTTGCTCGCGCGCTTGGCATTAAGACTGCTCAAGTCAATGCGTTTGTCAAACTTTATGATGAAGGCGCGACGGTTCCTTTTATTGCGCGTTACCGCAAAGAAAAGACTCAGAATCTTGATGATGCGCAGCTACGTGCTTTAGAGAAGTCGCTTAATTATGAGCGTGACATGGCAACACGTCGCCTCAAAATTACTGAGCTGCTAAGCACACAGGGCAATCTGACCGACGAGCTACAGACGCGTATCGATAATGCGACGTCTAAGCTTGAGCTTGAAGACATCTATCTGCCATATCGTCCGCGTCGTCGTTCACCTGCTGCTAAAGCTCGTGCCGCTGGTCTTGATACTGCTGCCCAAGCGGTCTTGACCCAAGAGATCACCCCGACAGATGCCTTGGCTGATTATCAAGTCCAGTCAAGTATCACTGATGACAGTGGTAATGAAATCGAAGTTGATTTTAGCGATATCGAAAAACAACTCGCTGGCGTACAAGCGATTATCGTTGATGAATGGACACAAGCATTGGGCTTGTTGGACAATTTACGCAGTGGCTTTGCCAAAACTGCCAGTATCGTATCGAGCGTTGCGAGCGAAGAGAAGCGCGAAGTGGGCGAAAAATTCAAAGACTACTTTGAGCATAGCGAAAGCCTTGCTCGACTGCCAAATCATCGCCTATTAGCAATGTTGCGCGGTCGTCAAGAAAACGTCTTGGGCCTAAAGATTGAAGGCGAAGACACACCCTTTATCGAAAAAATCATCAGTCATTTTGACGTCGATGCTAAAGCGCCAGCAGCACGCCGTGAGTTTTTGGCAGAGGCAGCCAGTAGCTTGTGGAAAGACAAATGGCGTCCGCATATCGAGCATCGCCTATTAACTGAAAAGCGCCTAGCCGCAGAGGCGGATGCGATTGATGTGTTCGCTAGCAATTTACAGCATTTGCTAATGTCTGCACCTGCAGGTCCTAAAGTAATCTTGGGTGTCGATCCTGGTATCCGTCATGGCGTAAAAATGGCCATCGTCGATGCGCAAGGTCATGTCATGTCAGATAGCGAAGAGAAGCCTGTTATCGCGACAGTGTATCCGTTCGCACCTGATAATAAGATGGATGAAGCTAAAAAAGTCATCGATGCGCTGTTGAGCACCTATAACGTTGATTTGGTCGCTATCGGTAATGGTACGGCAAGTCGCGAAACAGATGCGATGATTAAAGAGATTTTGGCTGCGAATGATACATTAAAAGCCAAAGCCGTTATCGTTAATGAGTCGGGTGCGTCTGTTTATTCAGCGAGTGAACTTGCTAGTGATGAGCTGGCCAATCTAGACGTTTCTGTACGCGGCGCGGTTTCTATTGCGCGTCGCTTGCAGGATCCATTATCAGAGCTCGTGAAAGTTGATCCAAAAGCCATTGGCGTTGGTCAATATCAGCATGACGTCAATCAAAACCAGCTTGCAGACAGTCTGGATAAAGTAACTCAAGATAGCGTAAATGCCGTTGGTGTGGATGTAAACACAGCCAGCCCAGCTATCTTGGCTCACATCGCAGGTCTTAACCGCAATGTAGCGCAGCAAATCGTCACCTATCGCAAAGAGCACGGTGCATTTGATAGTCGTGAAGCGCTTAAAAATGTCCCACGTCTAGGCGCTAAGACATTTGAGCAAGCAGCTGGTTTTTTGCGTATTCATAATGGTAGCAATCCATTAGATGCCACTGGTGTGCATCCAGAGAGTTATGCATTGGTTGATAGCTTACTCGCACAAGCGGGCAAGCCACTGTCAGAAGTCATCGGTAATGATGGCGTGTTAAATACGATTGATACGACTACACTGGCTGCTAACGATGATAATGTCAGCGTAAAAGCGATTATCGAAGAGCTTGCCAAACCTGCTCGCGATCCTCGTCCTGAATTTAAAACGGCCAATTTCCGTGATGACGTCAATAGTATCAAAGATTTGAGCGAAGGCATGACCTTAGAAGGCGTGGTAACGAACGTAACAGCCTTCGGTTGTTTCGTTGACGTCGGTGTGCATCAGGATGGTCTGGTACATATCTCGCAGATGGCCAATGACTTTGTCGCAGATCCTATGAACCGTGTCAAACCTGGCGATATCGTATCGGTACGGGTTATCTCTATCGATGAAAAGCGTGGTCGTATCGGCTTTAGCATGAAGCCTGAATCTGAAAAACCTGTCCGTACTGCTGCCAAGTCTACGACAGCTAGTACAGATGGCGAGAAAACTAGTCGTCCACGCAATAACAATACAAATAGTGATCGTCCAAATAATAGCCGTCCAGCTGCTGACAAACGTCCGTCTAAGCCACGTGGCAAGCGTCAGGATAAAGACAACGCGAGTAATCGTAGTAAGCCAGTGAAAAATGATAAAGCTGAAGCCCCAAGTAAAATGGGTACACTCGGTGCTTTATTACAAGAAGCTGGCGTGACTAAAACTAAGAAATAAATACTGCTAAAAATAGCTAAAATTTATAGTTTGGTATAACAAAAAAGGCAGCCATATGGCTGCCTTTTTATATAAGTAATACACTTACAAACTAATCAAATAAACTAACTATCTGCTTAGCGTGATACAGCGATACGACGGTTTTCTTTAAACTGTACGTTTGCTGGCTGAGTAGCTAATAACTCACCACGCTTGTCTTTTTTCTTTTCTTGCAAAGTACTAGCAGCATCTGCAACTTTGTTCTCAGTAGCCGCTTCACCAGCGATCAAAGGCTGATAGTCTGCATTGCTGTGTTGCATGTTAGGTGCTTGAGCGTTCTGTACAGGAGCCTGAGCAGTTGTCATTGCTGCCGCATTGGTTGTTGCTTGAGCGTTGTTCATCAAAGATGCGTTATCATCGCTTGCTTCATTATCCATATCGTCAGTTTCGTCGTTCATTTCATCTGCTTCATTAGCCATGTTCATATCGACATCAGCAGTGTTTGACTCTTCGACATCTACAGCGCCAGGTTGAGTCGCGAGCAACTCACCATCAGGACCTTCTATTTCGGCTTGCACAGTGCTTTCAACAGCAGCGTTACGCATATCTGCTGGCATTAGATCGCTATTGTTAACGGGTGCCGCCATTGCTATAGTTGGTAATACAAGGGTAGCGCCGACGATTAGTGATAAAACATTCTTTTTCATTATAAAACTCCATGATACATAATTAGCAATAGTTAAAAACGATAGCTCATATTTAATAATGAGCTGTTTTTATTTAAATATGTCTGTAAATACTGTATGCAAATTATCAATGATGTAGTTTATATTTCAGTAGCAAACTCATTAAGGTTCTAACAGTTTAATGTTTTCTTGTGACGTTATGAAACTGTCATACTTAAAGTCTAGCTGATATTTTAACTTCTAGATTTTCCAAAAACTCATTAGTAGCAAAGGTTGATTGTGTTATTAAAGCTGTTAATAAATGAGTCTATTAATTATAAATATCTACCGATGTCTCTAGTATTCAAAATATAAATTTTTGATTGCTTATAGTTGTTATTTGAACTTAGCTGATTGTTATTAATAGTTTTTTTGAGTGCTATTTGTCAGTATTATAGAGACTTTTATCAGTAGTTTTTATTTATAATTCAAAACCAGTGTTTAGATAATTCTTAAGTTCTATTATATAAATTCTTTGATAACATATACTTTATTAAACTAATGTTTATATCTAATTTTTCTACAATATCTATAAAATGATAGTAGCAATACTACATTAGTGATTAGTATCATAAAGTATTAAATAATTGGGAAACAGAAACATTGTTCACCAAAAAAATACGTTGTTCTCAATTTAATCCTAGCTGAAATTTTAAAGTAGGTAATAAAAAACCGTATCTCGAAACCAAGATACGGTCATAAAAACATTGAGCCTTTGTTATCATTCAATAGATTAACTATCAATCACTTCAAAGCTAAGACCAGAATGCGCTTCTAAGCGAGTTATTAGCTTATCTCCCATCGCAGATGCTGGTGTCCAGAACCCACCGCCAACGTCCTCTTTGCTGATATCTTGTGCCAGACATAATGCCGCCTGCGAAATCATGCGAGAAGTACTGCCGTAACCAGGATCTCGATCACCTGTTACTTTAACGGTAATAGTGTCATTTTTGGCCGTTTGTCCAAAGTGGCGAATATCAAAGTAGCCGTTCTCTTGCTCGTCTTTAGAAGGGCCTGAGCCAGCTTTTGGTAAAACGTGCTTGGATAGTAACTCGCGACTTGGTTTAATCATCATTGCAGTGGCAAAGCCCAATAAACCTGCGCTCATAGCATAGCTAGACAGTTTTCCTTTGACGCCGTCTTTCATCCACATGGCTTCGTCATATTTAAAATCGCGACCGTATTCATAACCAAGTAGCTGGTTACTGCGATGTACAATACGTGTGTTGATACTAGCCATCACAAAGGGCGCCAACCAACGTTTATGGGTGCTGTCGTATTCTGGTTTGCTGATGTTGTCTTGACGGATATTGGGCACATCTGTGTCATCGTTTAGTAGATAAGGGTTAGCCACTTGTTTACGGCGTGATTTATCTTCACCAACTTCTTCGAATATCGTAGCCATCGAGGCAATCGTACCACCAGAGATGCCACCTTTTGCCGCCTTTACTCGCATGTGAATCACATTACAAGCTTCTCCGAACTTCTCTTCTGCTTTGGTTTGCGTAAAGTACACGCCCAAATCTGATGGGATAGAATCAAAGCCGCAAGAGTTGACAATCCGTGCGCCGCTTTGTTTGGCAGTATCTTGATATTTGTCCATCATATCTTTGATAAAGATCGCTTCACCAGTAAGATCGACGTAATCGGTACCATTTTCGGCGCAAGATTTGATAAGAGGCTCGCCATATTTGAGGTAGGGGCCAACGGTTGAGATGATGACTTGTGTCTGTTTGGTCATCTTATCAAGGCTGGTAGAGTCTTTACTATTGGCAATGATAATATCTACTTTGCTCTCAAGTTTCGACTGTAGCTCATTGAGTTTTTCTTCATCGCGCCCTGCAATTGCCCAAGTGACGTTAGAGCCATCTTTATTTTTAGCATTGGATAAAAAATTGGTTAAATAGTGAGCGGTTATTTGTCCGACAAAGCTTGTTGCGCCATATAAGATGACGGCATAAGGGCGGTTGTCGCTAGTATCTTGTTGCGTGGGTTTTGCGGTATCCGTCTCGGTACTCATAAGTATTGTCCTTAATAGATTGGATGATAATGTGACTTTAAACTATAAACCAAGTGGAAACTATAAACCAAGTGGTCTAAATACGTTAGAAGTTTATGGGGTCGCCATAGTTTTCATTGCCAAATATTTTTTTCAGAAATTTTTGATGTTATTTATATGCAACTATAAGGCAATCAATAATTTAGCAAATAAGATGCTCGTCATCCTAAATAATATGTTTATAGAGACAAGAAAAAATAAAAGGTATTAACACTTGCTACAAACTTTACATAATCTACTGACATCATTACTAAAATGCACGTTCTTTAAAGAGAAATATTGCTAATCTATGTTTGTAAGCAGATATGACTGGTATTAGAAAAACAAAAAGTTAAATCAATACTATATAAAGTTTACTATCTGATTTTTAACAATTATTTGAGGAGAATATTATGTTTCGTTGGGCTATTATTTTTGCAGTGATCGCACTGTTAGCAAGTTTATTAGGATTTGGCGGCGTCGCAGGATTGTCTGCTAATCTGGCATACATCTTCTTAGCAGTCGCTGTGATTTTATTTATTGTGGCATTTGTCAGTCGCAAAATGTAAACACAGCTTATTACTATAAAAAATCCAGTATAAAAAAAGACCCTCAATTGAGGGTCTTTTTTATGTTCAACTAAAGCACTTCAGTTACTCATTTAACAGAAATATCAGGCTATAGACGTTTGGGCTGAACGATATGCTCCATGCGTTTTGCAAGGCGAATGTCCAAACTAGAGATACCACCTGTATCCTGATTAGTCAGGCGTACTTCGACTATATTGTATATATTACGCCATTCAGGGTGATGTTCGAGTGCTTCAGCATGAAATGCCGCTTGGTTCATAAAACTCATGGCTTCGATAAAGTCACTGAAGTGATAGGTCTTGACGATACTATTACCATCGCGCTGCCAACCAGCAAGCTCTTCTAACTGTAGATTGATTTGTTTGTCAGATAAACTACTCATATTAATAACCTTTATTGTTATACGGATTGGTTTATTAAAAGTTATATTGGGATCGGTCTCCTAATCTAAAATAGGTTGCTAAAACTATTATTGCACACAGTCTTTTATCGTTAAGGAGTAGCAGTAAGCTAGATAAGGTCTTGGTACTCAGGGTGCTTGCTGATATATGAGGCGACAAATGAGCATTGCGGCACGACTTTTTTGTCATGTTCACGGGCGTAATCTAGCGCATGCTTGACTAGTGCTGAACCGACACCTTGACCGCCTAATTGTTGCGGAACGATCGTGTGGTCATAGACGAGCTTGTCATCACGGTCTTGATAGCTGATATAGCCAGTTTGACCATCAATAGTCGTCTCAAAACGATTTGCTGCTTGGTTATGAGTAATATCTAAATTTGGTTTGGTCGTTTGGTTACTCATTGAACAACTCCATTTATTATTATCGAATTTTTATGATGAATTAAGGTTATTTAACAGATGCTAAAATCATTATACGTGCTGATAATTCTAGCCATATATTTATCAAACACTTGTTGTTATTTTAGTATGACGCATTACCGCTGAACAATCTAGATGCTTACCACAATAGTAGACATGACAGCGGCTGTGTACATAGTTTTAGCGTTAACCAGTCTGCGTAAGAATGAAATACTTCTAAAATACTATTTTGGCACACTACCATGCATAGGATAAGGCTTGGCGGACAACTGGCGGTAAAAACCGACCAAGGCCACCTTTGACCGCTGGTTTGGTCTCACGCTCGATACTAGTATCTGACATTGACGCCTTATACGCATTCCATTCTTGTTCGCTAGGTTTGCTAAAGTGGTGGATACGTCCTATGACTTGTCGCAGCTGTGTGCTAAAACGTCCAGTGTTGTAGGCCAGATTGTATTTGTGGCAGATCGCTTTTACCTGCGGGGCGATACTGGCATAGTGGCTGGCTGGCATATCAGGAAAGATATGGTGCTCAATCTGATGGGATAAATTGCCAGTCAAAATGTGAAACCATTTATTCCCTTTGATATTGCTAGAACCCAAAATCTGACGCACGTACCAGTCGCCTTTGCTCTCATCAGTATCGAGATGGGTATAGATATGTGCTTGTTCAGTGAAATGACCACAGAAAATCACCGCCCACGTCCACAGGTTACGAACCGTATTGGCCGTCATGTTCCCGCTCAGTGTGCTTAGAGCACTACGACGGCCTAGCGTCATTGCCACTATGGCTGGCAGGACAATATAGTCTTTGCTTACTTGTCGGCCGATTTTGGCAAATAGTGCGCGAGACTTTTGCTGCATGATTTTATGCAAGTCAGGAGAGTCGGCGTATTCATCGACACTGATCTGAATATCATGAAAGGCAACCGCCCACTCAAACCCAAATGCCAGCACCGCTGTACTAAACATATTATAGCGATCTTCTGGCGTCCAAGGCTGCTCATCGGTCACCCGAATCAAGTGATAGCCGACATCATGGTCACGCCCAACAATATTGGTAAACGTATGGTGCAAGTAGTTATGCGAGTGTTGCCACAATGGCGCAGGGCAAACAATATCCCAATCAAACTTTTGACTGTTCAGATGTGGGTGCTGCATCCAGTCGTATTGACCATGCATGACATTATGCCCAAGCTCCATATTGTTGAGTATTTTGCTAAAGCTAAGCATTGACGTGCCCAGTAGCCAAGTCCCTATCTGCGCGCGGCGTGATGACATGCGTCCTGCGACAGCCAGTAAACCACGGGCGACAAGCTCACTATAAACCACAGTCGCATAAATCCGCTGTATGTAGCGTGCATCCTCACTACCTAGCGAGTCCATAACGCTTTTATACAGGGCGTTGAGCTCTACAGCTAAAGCATCACTTTGAGACTTTGATAAGGGTGCATCAGTTACTGTTGGGTATCGAGTCCGTGTTGATGTGTCTGGCTGACCGCTATCATTGATTGCTTCATCATTAAGCTGCGTATAAGGCGTTTGCGGCGTCAAAGGTAAAGGCGCGTTTTTCGCTAGCTGTGTATCGGACAGTGGCGTCAAGATAGGTACAGCAGATTGTGGCGTAGTAACGGGTGGTAGTAAGCGCATAAATAAATCCTTAACCGAAACGGCATGAATGAACAGCACTGCATCCGGTTTGATAAGTTATCTGAGTTTTAGCCTATAAAATAACGTTTGTCTTTTATTTCTCATAGGTTGTTTAGCATATGCTTTCTATTGAGCCAGTTGTTCTATTAAGCCAGTCATTAAACATCGAGTATCACATCAGTCATGGCAATATTGATGCAAGTCTGAATAGATTCGTAACCATCACCACTCACTTTCCCTGTTTGGATATTTTTGACCACGCCGCTGACTTTATTACAGCGGCACAACTGGCAAATGCCTTGCCGGCAACCATGCGCTAGCCGTACATCTGCATTCTCAGCCGCAGCCAGTATGGTCGTGTCACTGCTAAACTGTCGTTGCCGTGATCGCAAATAGACAGTGTGTTCTGCTACAGGTACTGTTCTATCAAATGTTTGATTGCTGCTATTATCAACATTAGCTAGGGCATTACCAAAGTTCTCTACTATGATGTTATCGCGCAGCTGTTTGTCTGTAGAGAAAGTTATCTCTGCGGCGGTTTTATATAAGCCAGCTAATAACGCTGGTGAACCGCAAGCAAATATCTGCGTATCTGCTAGAGGTAAGTTTAGCGACAGCAGACTCTCTACACTTAAGTATCGTACGCCAGCCAAATAGGTAGTCGGATCTTCAGTATGGATTAGATGATAAGTGAAGTCTGGATACGCTTCGTTCAGCTTTTGCCACTGATGTTGCAGCTTGGATGAAACAGTTCGACTGTAATGCAACAGCGTCACATGGTGACCATTACTCAAGGCTTGAGTGATAAGTCCGAGCATAGGTGTGATACCGCTACCGCCAGCGACAAATAATAAAGGGTTTAGTTTTTGGTTATCTGGTTCTCTATGGTCTAAATTTGCCTTTGCCTTTGCCTGTGCTAAAGTAAAATGACCCAGTGGCAAGCTTGTATCAACGACGCTAGCCAGTGGCATCTGTTTGGTTAAATAGTTAGATACCAACCCTTGCGGTTTAATCGCGATAGTTACCGTATGTCGTTGGTCTGCCGTATGGCTCTCGGTAGTATCGTCGCGCCACCAGAGGGGTTGATGCGCCAAACCTACTATCGAGTAGCTACGCTGGTGATAAACTCCATCGATACAAACGCGCAAATCGAGATATTGGCCGCCTTGCCAACCACCCATCATCTCAGAAGTCTGCTGTTTAAAGGCTCTATTGGTCTCAAAACGAAGTGCTATCAAATTATCACTTAATGTATAGCGTGCGATCAGGCGTAACTTAGGAGTCGTCAATGACCAAAACGGATGTAAGCGCGATCCGATAAAATCGACAAACGCACGTTGAATAATTTCAGGGCGATAGCCGTTGGCCATATTATCAGTACCTGTATGATTGCTATGAAAGTGAATGATGTAACGCATACAAAGTCAGTTCATAATTCATTCTAATAATCGAAAATGAAATCGAGCCGATAGACCTTGTTAAGCCACACTAATATGCTAACGGCTATTGATTAAATTTGCGAAAGTTTTGATGCTATTTTTTGTGGTCTTTATAAAACGCTAATGAATCAAAATGTTAAGTTAGTTCATTAAGATAAGACTCCTTGAATTATTTTTTAAAGCGAGTTTTATAGCCAAAAGGCATAGCCTGCTGTCAAAAACAGTAAAACAACTGGTAAAACAACCTGTCAGCTTGCAGGGTATGCGCCACAATGCGATAATGACCTATAATTTGTAACCCTGATTTTGAGGTACGGCACGCTTGGCATCATCGCTGAGTTGCATTTGCTGTTCTCTTCTATGCAGTCTATCGGAGTGTTAATGGCTCAATATATTTACACGATGAACAACGTGTCAAAACTTGTTCCCCCTAAGCGTGAAATCCTAAAAAATATCAACCTATCGTTTTTCCCTGGTGCCAAAATCGGTGTTTTGGGTATCAACGGTTCAGGTAAATCAACCTTGCTACGTATCATGGCAGGCGTGGATACTGAGTTTAGTGGTGAAGCACGCGCGCAAGCAGGTACCAAAGTTGGCTATCTACCACAGGAACCACAGCTAGATGATAGCAAAGACGTTCGTGGTAATGTCGAAGACGGTATGCGCGAAGCGTTAGATGCGCTAGCACGTCTAGATGCTATCTATGCTGAATACGCAGAGCCTGATGCTGATTTTGATAAGCTTGCTGAAGAGCAAGGCAAGATGGAAGATATCATCCAGTCTTGGGATGCGCACAACTTAAATAACCAGCTAGAAAAAGCAGCCGACGCGCTACGTCTGCCACCATGGGATGCTGACGTTAGCAAACTGTCAGGTGGTGAGAAACGCCGTGTGGCACTATGCCGTCTGCTATTGTCGCGCCCTGACATGCTATTACTTGACGAACCGACCAACCATTTGGACGCCGAGTCTGTTGCATGGCTAGAGCAGTTCTTGCAGAACTACAGTGGTACGATCGTTGCCATTACCCATGATCGCTATTTCTTGGATAATGTTGCTCAGTGGATCTTGGAGCTTGACCGTGGCCATGGCTATCCGTATGAAGGCAACTATACTGAGTGGCTAGAGCAAAAGAACACGCGTCTAGAGCAGCAAAATAAGCAAGAAGAATCATTTGCTAAAGCGCTGAAAAAAGAGCTTGAGTGGATTCGTAAAAATCAAAAAGGCCAACAGGCCAAGTCTAAATCTCGTGTACAGCGTTTTGAAGAGTTGAACTCAACTGAGTTCCAAAAACGTAATGAGACTTCTGAGATTTATATTCCACCTGGTCCACGTTTGGGTAACAAGGTTATTGAGATCAATGACATCTCTAAATCATTCGGCGATCGTCTGCTGTATGAAAACCTAAGCTTTAACGTACCAGCTGGTGGTATCGTTGGTATTATCGGTCCAAATGGTGCGGGTAAAACCACGCTGTTTAACATGATTACTGAGCGCGATACGCCAGATACAGGTTCAGTTGACTTGGGCGAAAGTGTTAAAGTTGCCTATGTCGGTCAGGTACGTGATCACTTAGATGATAATAAAACCGTATGGGAAGAAGTTTCGGACGGCCTTGATATTATTACGGTTGGTGATTACACCACGCCAAGCCGTGCCTATATCGGTCGCTTCAACTTCAAAGGCTCAGACCAGCAGAAACACGTCGGTCAATTATCAGGTGGTGAGCGTAACCGTCTGCAGTTAGCGAAGACGCTAAAGCAAGGCGCAAACGTATTGCTCCTCGATGAACCATCAAATGATTTGGATATCGAAACCTTACGTGCGCTAGAGGATGCGATTCAAGTATTCCCAGGCACGGTCATGGTCGTCTCGCATGATCGCTGGTTCCTTGACCGTATCGCTACTCATATCTTGGCATTCGAAGAAGAAGGCCCAGTTTGGTTCGATGGTAACTATACTGAGTTTGAAGCGTATCGTAAAAAGACAATGGGTGATGATGCCAGTCCTAAACGTGCCAAGTATAAGAAAATTACTAACTAATACGGCTGTTTAATATAGTCCAATCCAAAAAAAGACCGCTAATTGTTAGCGGTCTTTTTTTGTTTAGCTTAAAATCTTAAAGGGTATGGGTAGTTGTTAAAATTAACGCTTACGCCCAAACTTACGCTGCTTTTTATTACTAATCTCAGTAATAGCGTGAGTGATTTCTTCTTCGTCCAAACTAGCGACTTGCTGCAAGATTTGCATCATATCAGGCGTTAGTACGTACTTAGCATGATGAGCGATGTCATTAATACGATGATCAAAAGTCAGTATACCTGTTTCATCGTCTTTTTGCAGATAGTCAAGACGAGTCAGCGCACTGATGAAACTGGTAAACAAGGCGCGATCAAAGAAGTCAGGAATATCATCTGCATAGAGCACAGACAAACGCTGCCCAAGCAGATGACACAGGTCCACAACTTCGTTTTCAGTTAAATTACCAGAGCCTTGCTGAGCAAGTAGAGCAAGCGTCATAAAGTAACGCTCAAGGCTTTGTCCAACTGGAGTCGCAAGCACTTGCAGCTGCTGATAGTGCTTACTATTAGACTCAGGCACGCTGAGCGTATCATCACCCAATTCAACGATGAGCCCATGAGACAGCAAGTTATCAACTTTCTTATTGAGCGTATCAGCTAAGCCATGTGCTGGATAATATAAGAATAGCTCACTTTGTAAGAACGGATATAGCTGCTCAGCGATACTATCGAGACGGCTGCGTTTGATACGCCCGTTGCGTGCGACTAGTGCAGACAGGAACGACAGCAAAATAAAGACATGCAAAATGTTGTTACGGAAGTAACTGAGTAACGCTGCCTGCTTACCTGCGACCTGAATGATATCGCCCAAGATATGCGGCGTACGCTCAATAAGTTTTAACTTAATACCATAATCAATGATTTGCTGCGGCGTCATATCAGTGATAACTGTATCCTCTGAGTAGACCAGCTGCTGAGCCAGACCTTGATACAAAGCGATTTGCTCACGGCAGATGTTTTCATCCAATGCCGCCTTCGGTGCCGATAGTAAAACTAATGACAATAGCGATACAGGCGTGACGACCGCAGCTTTATTGATATGCTGCATGACTTTCACACCGATGTTATCAACCATAGCGCTGGTTTTTTCATCAAGCGGCGAGTCAGTACGATCGGATGGCAAACTATTGGCTGGCACATCGAACTTTGTCATAAAATCGCTAAGATGCAACGGTGTACCAAAGCTCAAGTGCACATTACCGAAGATACGTTCGATTTTGCGGCCAACTTTGAGCAGCCCGATTAAAGACTCCGACTCTTTCGGCTTACCTTTTAGCTCGCCGACATAAGTGCCGCCTTCCATAATACGCTCGTAACCAATATAAGTCGGTATAAATACCACAGGCTTATTGGTTTGGCGTAATTGGCTATGGACGGTCATCGCTAGCATACCCATCTTCGGCGGTAGCAAGCGACCTGAACGTGAGCGACCACCTTCGATGAAGTATTCAATCGGGGTGTTACGCGTGATAAGGGTATGCATATATTCGCGCAGTACAGCGGTATATAGCGCGTTGCCACGGAAGCTACGACGAATATAAAACGCAACGGCACCGCGTAATAGTGGGCCTAATACAGGAACATCTAAGTTATCACCTGCTGCGACATAAGGGATACTCAGGCCGCGTTTGTAGATAACATAAGACAGTAATAGATAGTCGACATGGCTGCGATGACAAGGCACATAAATCAGCTCATAATCGGTTGCAAGGTCACGTACTCGCTCGAAGTGATGGACTTCTACGCCGTCATATAACTGCGTCCATAGCCATGTCAGAAATTTATAAAAGCCTCTAATAATGGAATGAGAGTAGTCATTGACCATCTCATTAGCATAGCCTCTGGCCTGACTGCGAGCTTCTCGAACGCTGGTCCCTTTTTCGGCCGCTTCCATCTCGATCGCATGTTTGATCGCTGGCGAGTACACTAGCTTGTCTACCAAGTTGCGTCTATCTGATAAATCAGGGCCAAGCATGCTGGCGCGCTGCTTATCTAAATAAATTGACAGTTGCTGCTGCAACATACGAACCAGTTCACGATTACTATCGGCTGATGCGACTAGCGCATAGCTTGGTGTTTGCTCAGCGTCAGCTGCGGCATCAGTAGTAGTAGCGGCAGTTGAATCTATATCGAGTGAATCCGTCGCTGTTGAACTTGCTTTAAGAGCATCTGTAGCGACTGAGTCAAAGGTAGCAGGTCCTTCCACGTCGCCTTTAAGATTATCATTGATAATAGTACGTAAGTCTTGCGGTGGGTGAAACTGTACAAAAGTATCACGGCCCATCACCCCGATATTGAATAGTTGCTTGGTAATGCTAGGGTCTTGCCAGTTGTCGGCAGTTAGTAGCTTAAATAGCGAATCTTCTTTTTCAGGTGCGCGTCCCCACAGAATCGATACGGGTACTAGACGTACCTTTAACTCCGGATATTGCAACACAGCAGATACCAAGCGGGAAAGGCGAGGAGACAGCTGGCTGTCTTTAGCACTTGGGTGATTCAAAAATATGATGGCCGCATTTTCTTTAATATTATGGGCGGCATCATTTACTCCAACCAGTGCAGGCGGTAAGTTGTGCTCTTGCGTCTGCAAGTCAATCAGAATGCTGTTGGAACGAGAATAGTCCTGCAGTACATAAAACCTTAGCGTCTGATCATCATTATCGAACTCAGGTAGCTCGCCTAATAGCTTAGGTTTTACGGCGATATCGAGCATCTGACCTGACAGCTTACGATACAGCTGATTGATCGGTGCATTAGAGTAAGGCTTCGTAGCGATTGCATTGCCATCAGTTTCAGCAGTGCTATAAGTCGCGATGCCATCAGTTTTAGCAGTGCCATCAGTCGCGACTGGCGCTTTAAAAATCCGTTTTTTTAAGAACTTCGGTATCATAATCAGTATCAAAAATAGTCAAATATGTTGCGCTTATGATGCCATAAAAGCCACCAAAGCGATATATAGTGTCTGTATATACTACCAATATTAATACGGTTTGGTTACGCTGTAGTGAGTGACCAATTATACAAAATGCTCAAACATTTGAAAGTTCACATGTTTAGGGTAATAATATATTTATATCACCGATGACTCATAAATATAGCGTCTATTTTTCAATTTCATTTTATTAAGCCTAAAACTTATGACTCCAGCTATCGATCTTGCCAAAAAACGTAACCTTGATTACCAAGTACACGAATATACTCACGACAGCAATGCCGCATCGTTTGGTTTAGAAGCCGCAGAAAAACTCGGCGTAGCGGTGACACAGGTGTTCAAAACTTTAGTAGTGATCACCGATACTGGCGTGCTCGCTGTGGCGATATTACCAGTTGATAAAACACTTAATTTTAAAAAAATGGCGAAGGCGCTATCTTCTAACAAATTGCTATCCTGCAAAAAAGTACAGATGGCCGACCCAAAACAAGTAGAGCGTAGTACGGGCTATGTGTTGGGTGGCGTCAGTCCACTGGGTCAAAAAAAGCGGCTAAAAACCGTGATAGATAGCACAGCTCAAGATCAGGCCACTGTCTATGTAAGTGGTGGCCGCCGCGGTCTTGAGATTGAATTGCCGCCTGCACAGTTGGCCATAACGCTTCATGCTTGCTTTAGTGGTATTACTGATGAGTAAAATGTTATACGGTGGCTATCATCTGCCTATTACAAAATGGCCATGTCGACAATTTCGCTAAGCATATTTATGAGTAATCTATACTGGGTTCGCTTGTATTGAAAATACTTTGGCGCAAGATTGTTGTAGATTGACCATAGCGATGAGGCGTAGACTTATACGCCGGTTTATCTATTATTTTTATCTACATTTAAGGACATGCTCATGCCACATTTAACCATTCAAGTAACACCCAACGTCAGTATCGCTCACGAAGAATCACTACTCAAATCGCTAAACAAAGCATTGTGGGATAGTGGTCAGTTTAAGCTGCCTACTGATATCAAAGCACGTATTGTACCTATTAAGTCATTTCTAGTAGGTGTTGAAGACGATGAACAGGCCAATGGATTTATTTACGCCCACCTAAAGCTGATGAGTGGACGTGATATGGCCGCTCGTGACCAGTTGGCTGAACTGTTGGTTGCTACTATCGAGGATAAAATAGGCGCAGAGCAATCAGGGCGTGCGGCATTGCAGATATGTGTAGAAGTTGAAGAGATAAGTGCGGTCTATCATAAGAAAATGCTTGGTAGCTAACAGTACTTGCCTTTTCAAAAACTGTTTGGTTGAAAAAGCGACTGCTTAAAAAGGTGACTGCTCGTAGGCTAAAGTTACCAACGTTAAATGATTACAATCATTTGCATAAAGGCTGACTGGCATACGTTGGTAGTACCATTACTTCCACTTTATAACCCGCGATTTTGCCTTCGGTAGCCATAAGATTGCGGGCGATACGCAACCGATATGTGCCCGTCGCAGGTAAACAGCTTTGATAGACTATACCGCCTTTGCTCCCATCTTGCGTACCATTTGGCATATGTAATACGCCGACATTGGCAGTCTCAGATGTTCCCGCAAATGGGGTAATATTTATCACGGCATACTGTCCATTTGTAGCGTCAAAACGATACCAGCGTTCATTGTCATTGGGATTTAATTTACCAGTGATGACGCTACTAATAGCACCTTTTGAAAAACGAATAGGGGTATCGCTATTTTTAGCAATCGCACTATTTGCAGACATACTTGCTAGTACCATGCTAATTACCAATGTTTGCATACAGCGTGTGGCTAACGCGGTAGCTTTGTAATAGGGTATTGGCATAGCTTGCTCCTAAAACTGTTCATTGCTGTGTATTCTGTATAAGTATATTTTCAGTTAAGCATAAAAAAGCGCCTAAATGATAGGCGCTTTTTATTGATTATCGATGCAGTTTTAGTCAATTTTAGTCTAAGAAAGCAAAGTGATCGATTTCCATTGATGTCATGCTTTCGCTTGGTGCAACCATCGCTTCTGCGTGACCAGACGTGCGTGGTAACAACTTATCGAAGTAGAATTCAGCAGTCTGAATTTTTGCTTTGTAGAATTCTGGTGCTTCTGTGCCACCCTTTTCTAGCTTTTCGTAAGCGACCGCTGCCATACGCGCCCAGTGGTAACCCATCATCACGTAGCCTGAGTACATTAGGAAGTCCTCTGACGCGGCTGAGATGATTTCACGGTCTTTACGTGCCATCAGCATCAAGCGTACCGTCAAGGTGTTCCACTCAGCACATAGTTTGGTCAGTGCCCAAACAAATTTACGCATTTCTTTATCGAGTGCGTACTCGCCACACCATTTCATGATGCTTGACGTGTAGTCACGAATAATCTTACCTTTAGACTGCAAGATAACCTTACGACCTAGTAGATCAAGTGCTTGTACGCCAGTAGTCCCTTCGTACATCGTCGCAATACGAGCATCACGAGCGATCATCTCCATGCCCCATTCTTTGATGTAGCCGTGACCACCATAGACTTGCTGACCATGCTTGGCAGCTTCGATACCTAGCTCAGTTAAGAAGCCTTTTAGAATTGGCGTATAGAAGCCCAATTTGTCATCCCATTTTTCGAACTCTTCGTCATCGCCATTGACAATACCTTGTGCCATTTTGTCGGCATAACGTGCTGAATGATAAATCATTGAACGACCGCCTTCAGCAAAGGCTTTTTGCGTCAGTAGCATACGGCGTACGTCGGCATGATGGATAATAGCATCAGCTACTTTTTCAGGATCTTTAGTACCAGATAGCGTACGCATAGAACGGCGTTCTTTGGCATATGGTAAGGCGTTTTGGAAAGACAATTCAGTATGCGCCAGACCTTGGATACCAGTACCAATACGAGCCGTGTTCATGAATGTGAACATAGCTTTTAGGCCTTTATGCGGTTCGCCGATTAGATAGCCTGTTGCACCATCAAAGTTCAATACACACGTCGAAGATGCGCTGATGCCCATTTTGTGCTCAATTGAACCACAAACTACGGCATTACGCTCGCCAGCTTCACCTTCAGCGTTTGGCGTGAACTTAGGTACGATAAATAGTGAAATACCGCGCGTGCCTTCTGGTGCATTTGGTAGACGTGCTAGAACGATATGGACGATGTTATCTGTTAAGTCATGCTCACCGCTTGAGATAAAGATTTTGGTACCGCTGATTTTGTAGGTACCGTCATCTTGTGGAATGGCTTTTGATTTAACTTGACCCAAATCCGTACCACACTGTGGCTCAGTCAGACACATGGTACCTGCCCATGAGCCTTCGACCAACTTAGGTAAATACAGGGCTTTTTGCTCGTCAGTACCGTACTGAAGCAATGTGTTGATACAACCTGTTGATAGACCAGGATACATCGACCATGACCAGTTAGCAGTACCGATCATCTCAGATTTGATAAGGTTGATTGACGTTGGCAGATTCATACCACCGAATTCTTCAGGGTATGAAATACCTTGCCAGCCGCCTTCTACAAACTGGTCATAAGCCTCTTTGAAGCCTTTTGGTGTGGTCACGACGCCATCTTCAAAATGACAGCCTTCTTCACCACCTGATTGATAGAGCGGGGCAATGACGTTTTCAGCAAAATCAGCCATACCTTGTAGAATCATGTCTACAGTTTCAGGATCAGCGTTTTCGCCGTTGTCTAAGCTTTTATAATGCGTCTGATAGTCAAATACATCATTAATCAAAAATTTGATATCACGTAAGGGGGCTTTGTAAGTTAACATAATCGCTCTCTTTGGTTAGTTCGCTATCATAGACTTATGGCGCAATATTTGAGTCACAACTTATGTAAGCGATATTTACTTATTTTGGATGAGCTAGACGTTATATTAGTCATCAAGTGAGTTGTTAGTGGACAGCTTTCTAGTGTATTAGTTATTAGAATGCCTTTAGTGGCGGATAGCTGTTATGGCGTTGATATGATTATAAATCTTAAACAGCGACAAATATACAACTAATAACTATTATTCATGATTAATTATGTTATTAATTCATTTTAGTTTGTATAGGTAAATTGTATCTTCGCTTGAAATTATTCTATAAAGGGTTATGTAGACTCATTTAAATTCAAAGAAAAATGGACTTATCAAATAGGAAAGCCATTTATGAGCACCTCAAAAAAGCAACAGCGAGCCTCTTGGTTGAGCGCATTATTAACTCGTATCAAGTGGTTAATCGATGGTGAGCTAAGTCATTTACTGACAATCAATCGCAGTCAGCGACCATGGCATATGCCAATCATCGCAGCGATTGCAATTAGCTTTCCGGTGTTTGTAGGGGCTTATTTTGGTGACTTGTCTTCAGGTATCAAAGCCTCGCTAGGCTCAATGATTATCTTAAACCTACCATTTGCAGGCGGGCTACCACACCGGCTAGTGACGGTCATGGCTTGGGGGTTTGCGATGATACTTAGCTTTGCACTGGGTCTGATCGCGCAGCTATTGCCAATGCTGCGGCTACCCGTGTTTATGCTGATTGGCATTAGTGTAGTGATGCTAGGTCGTTACTATCGACAACCACCACCAGCAGGATTGTTTGTGTTGATGGCGGGTGCGATTGCGCTATTTATCCCTGTGCCGATTGATCAAGTACTCTCAGCGATAGGGCTTGTGATACTGGGTAGTGGCTCCTCGATGTTGTTAGCGCTACTCTATAGTTTGTTCTTATTGGCGACGCGTCCTGTTACTTCTGTACCTGTCTATGACTATCAGCCTGATATGATTAGCGATAGTCTTATCGTGGTAAGTTTCGTCAGTTTAGCGTTGGTCGTTGCCGTTCTATTAGAGCTGCCTTATCCATACTGGGCAGCGATGAGCTGCTTTATTATCATCCAAGGTATGCAGCTACGGACCATGTGGATCAAGCAGTTGCATCGTTTATTGGGTACGTTGGCTGGCATGGGCGTGGCGGGCTGGATGCTGTCTTGGGGACTATCAGGATGGGACATCGCTATCGCGATATTATGTATGATGTTTTTGATTGAATCGTTTGTCGATCGGCATTATGGACTGGCGGTGATATTTATCACGCCGCTGACGATATTTATCGCCGAGTATGGTAGTACGATGTCAGTGCCTCCCGTCGCTGGGGACGTTATCCAAGCGCGTATGATTGATACGGCGCTCGGCTGCGTGATTGGATTGAGCGGTGGTCTAGCAATACACTCTACGCGATTGCGTGTACCGCTACGCCGTTTTGAAAATTGGTTGTTACTGCGTTTTAGTTAATAGTCATAGCTCTACAATACTTTCTCTTTGATTAACGGTCTTTATTTAACGCTGTTGTTGCTTGTGCGACATCGATAGTATGCCCAGTCCAACGCTCAAAGCTTAAAGCGGCTTGACCGATAAGCATACCGTAGCCTTCTGAGGTCTGTGCGCCGCGAGCGGCAAAATGCTGCAAAAATGGTAGCGGACGACCATACATCATGTCGTAAGCGTATTGACAGTTTAGAGCATTATCTAGCGGTAGCGTATCACCTGATAGACCGATAGAGGTGGCATTAATAATAATGTCAAAAGAGCCACTAAGTTCATTGGTTGCACAAACTTCGATATTTTGGTCATCAATCACTGAGCTGGCCGCACTGAGCTCATTTACCAAATCAGCTGCCTTAGACACGGTGCGATTAGCAATCGTGAGAGAGCCAATACCCGCTTCAAATAATGGCAATATCACGCCACGAGCGGCCCCGCCTGCACCTATTAGCGCCATACGAGCATCGGTCAGCGGCCAGTCCATACTCATAATGTGATTGATAAGTCCTTGTCCATCCGTGTTATCACCATAGAGTGCTTCAGTGATTGGCACGCCGCTTTCTAGTAGTGCTTGGTTCAACAATAACGTATTGACCGCGCCTGCCGTCTTGGCATGTTCTGATAAGCCACCACGCGCCGCACAGCAGTCATAAGCAACTTGTTTAAAAGGAACTGTCACGTTAGCGCCCACACCGCCACCGCAAAAAAACGCCTCAACGACAGCCGTAAAACTGGCGGCATCATCAGGGCAGTACTGACGCTGATAGCTAATATCAATCCCTGCTTGGATAGCAAACTGCTCATGAATCTCAGGAGATTTACTATGGGCGATTGGATTGCCAATAACGATAAAGTGTTGGGTCATAAATAGTCCGCTGGCTAGAGAATAGAAATACTATCGAAGAAGCAATAAGTGGCGCTCAATCATCATAAGGGATAACGCTATGATTGACAAACCAAGAGGCCATCACCAATCAATGATTAGAAAGTGACAGCGTTAGTCAGAAGCGGCCTTATCGCTTTTGAAAATAAATTGTGACATTGAAGCAAACATACGCTAAACACGCGCAAGTAGTTTTCTACTTCCTACTAAAGAGAAGGTCGTTTTGGTACGTTATATATTTAACAAATCTGTACTCTCGGGGAGTGCTCCGCGTAACGTAAAAGGTAGTCAAGTGCTGAGCAGTTGGGTAAACTATAAAATATGGAAACCTATATCAATATGTTGTAATGACTGCTAGATTATAATGTTTGTGAAATATGCTCTTTATTGAAAACTATTCGTTATCAGCGGCGTTCCTGCCAGCTCGTTAATACTATTTCGAGATCAATCTAAAAGTGTGAGTAAATTATCCATGTGGAATCCTAACCTACAGACTCTTCTAGTCGGTACGATAATGGCAGTTAGTGTGACGCTCAGTGGCTGTGATAGCACCAAAAAAGATACTCCAAATCCAGATGCTGAGACCAGTGAGCAAGCAACAACGAATGAGCCAGTACAGGACAGCGCAAACAATCCTGACCTAGATGGTGCCACTGCTCAGCAAGGCACGCCAGTGAGATACGATGTCGCAGCATGGGGTACGGATAAGGTTGAGTCGCTCGCTGTAGATGAGTTAGATAGTATAAAATCGGTGTTTGGCGAAGTGATGAGCACTGACGAAAACAGCCTAGACTATGCCAGCAATCCAGCGGCAAAATATCGCTTTATGAAAACGGACGCGCCTTATCTGGATATCATCGACTCTGAAAAATATCTAGAGCTTGGCTGGTACTATGCCAATCCTACTGACACAGACAAAGAAAAAGAGCTGAGCCAAAACCACGCCAAAAAAGCCTATCAGCTATCGCGTCAATTGATGGGTGATGACGGCGGTAAAATGGTTGCTGATATGCTCAATAGCCAAATCATCAAAAACAGAATCGTCGGTGGACAAAAAATAGAGCTGGCAAAATGCGAGTTTTATAGCTGCATGCTGGTGATCAATAAAGCCGCCGCTCAAACAGACAATAGCTAAATCATGACCGATATGACGTCAGTGCCAAACGGTTGGGTGTGTCTGTACCCACAAGTCAGCAGTGTGACCGAAGACAACAGGGCGACTAGCCAAACGGTAACCATGTCTTTAGATAATCGCGGGCTAGCATACGCTGACGGGTTTTTCACAACCATAGGTGTCATCGATGGGTTGATACTATGGTCAGATTATCATTATCAGCGGCTTGTCTCTCATGCTGAAGCCTTGCAGCTAAACATAAACAGCGAAGAGCTATTAGCAGTACTGCAGCTGTATGCCCAGCAGTTAGAGCAGGGTATGCTCAAGCTAGTAGTCACTCGCGCTGCGCAGAATGTACGCGGTTATGGCTATGCACCTAGTACAAATGGTAGCGACTGTGAGATATGGCTAAAGGCTACGGCAATGAGAGTTTCTACTGCACTGCAATTGTCTTTGCCTAATGGAAACTTGGTACCCATCCAACCTAATGCTTCGGCAATATGTTTGTCTTCTCAGATTGCTTGCTTACCGCCACCGCTGGCAGGTCTCAAGAGCCTTAATCGTTTAGACAATGTCCTCGCTAGTAGTGAGCTACAACGTATAAAAGCTGAGCCATTGGCATCAAATCTTGCTTCAACACTTGGTGAAGGTCTGTTACGCGACATGAGCGGGCAGTGGGTCGAAGGTACGATGAGTAATGTATTCTATCAATTGGCAGAAGAGTCGCTATCGGAATCCAAAACTACCTCTAGTATTCATAAAGATAATGAAAACTACCTAACCACCGGTCAGTGGTACACCCCTTCTATGGCTCAATCGGGTGTCGCTGGCGTCATGCGTCAAGTAATTATAGATGCACTATCGACGACGCAATATCCAGTCATAATCAGGTCGCTACAAGATGAGGATTTACCTAAGCTAACGCAGCTTTTCTTTTGCAATGCACTGCGCGGTATCATGCCAATGAGCAGTCTGACGTTATTATCAGGTGATGTTGTGGATTTTGAATCTGCCTAGCTGTTACTGAAAGATATTGAATTGGGTATCAATAAAATCATCTGGATATAAAACCACTTGCTCATTTCTATACATCTCTTGCGCTTTCAAAAGTGCACTTTGCTCATCTTCTGCGACAACATCCACGATAGTGCTTAATGTTTCGACAATTTCAACTTGAAAGGTTTGTGCTGCCTTTTTATCTTTTCTTATTATATTCACACTCGATTCTCATATATCACTTCAGTCATTTATACCAAGTAGATTAGCAAAAGCCCTCAAAAGAAGTGATCGTCTTTTGTTACGTGGTCTTGTGTCTTAAAGCAAATCGATCAATGCTGCTTATCTAATAAGGAGATAAGCCAATGTACGAAGTTTATGAAGATGAAAGTATCCCGCTACAAATCCGTCGTTTGATGGTGTTTGATGAAATCTGTAAATTAGCGAAGAAAGAACCTGATGAAATTATTCATTTATCAAAATTTACTCAGTTATCACTCGGAGTTATGTATCTAAAGGATTTCAAGAAATTTATAGCCTTTGGTGGTGTGTTTGAGTATGCACAAACACCCGAAGAAGTTATTGAGCAACGTATTCGCGTTTTTCCTAATGACGAGCCAGTAAAGTGTGCGCTGACTGTTAATCTAAAGCAGTTTACTCGCCCAGCTAGTACACCTATACAATTAGTGTGGTATTGGAATAAATATGTAAAGAATAGAATGCATGCTTATGTTGACTATCGTGAAGAAGTTTTTTTTCGGATAAATGATGAAATTGATTCGGATTACCCACCGCATAAGTTTCATGACCGTCTAGTTGCGACAGCTCGTCTGCCACTATGGGATGATAGAGATGAGTTAATTGCAGATGTATACCGTGACAATCAAGGCGAACCTAGACCTGAACGTTATAATGAAAGGCGTCTGTTATAATTCGAAATAATTACTATGTTATACGAAACTCATAATTAAGTTACTACTTATAGTTATAGCTGCTAATAAATTTTAGCGGCTGTAATATTATGATCTTGATACTGTGTTTATATGACGTATCAGCCTTCTTACATAAATCATCACTAGCCTTTGTGGCTCCGTTAATTGAAGTTAATGCACTGGTACTTTCGCAAGAAGTCTATTGAGTGATGTATATCTCCAATAACATTCTTCATAATTGATCGTCTTTTGTTAATGAGTATTGCCTACTGATGTTAATCGATCAATGATTGCATTCTATCCAATATTATCTAACAGGGGATAATAAATGCGTACTACCTATGAAGATCAACGAATTCCACTACAAGTTCGTAGATTGATGATATTTAATAAAGTTTGCTGTGCAGCGAAAAGAAACCCTGATGAAATAATTCACTTCCCTTGTTATTCACAGATAGCATTTAGTATTGTTTATTCTAAGAAAGATAAAAAATACACAGCATTTGGGAGTGTGTTTAAGTATGCGCATACCCGTCAAGAAGTCATTGAACAAGGTTTAGATAAGCAGTTTCATGAAGATACTGTGATGTGTGCAATCACAATCGAAAGACAAGCCTTTACTAAAGCTTCTCGCACTCCGTTAGGGCTGTTAATGAGCTGGAATAAACAGGTAAAAAATCGAGCTTATACCTGTCTCGATGGCAATGTGAAACACTTTTTCAAAGTAAATGATGAGCTCGAGCTAGATTACCCTCCTCATAAGTTTTACGGTCGTTTGGCTGCTGCCAAAGGTTTACCATTATGGGATGATAAGTGCTCTTAGTATAACTTTCGATAATGACCACGGCTTATAAATTCAATGATGCCTTTATCTCGTAATACTTGTAACTGTTGGCGAATTTTATCTTTTACGTGGTTGTTTTCAGGATGTTTGAGCTGCAGTTCACTAGCAAAAGCATAAACTTGATTGAGAGAAAAACTGACATCGAGACGGTCGATACATTGCCAGACATCGAGTGTCCAACCGCGTGAAGCCATAGATTGCTTACGTAAAAATAAAGTCTTTTGGAACTGTTGGGTGACATTTTCACGCGGTATAACTTGTTGGTCTTTGACCAAAAACACTTTGCCTGATTCGGGTACTTGGCGTAAGTCAATATTGCAACCAACCCAACCTGCTCGTTTTGCCGTCACTGATAAGGGTTTACGCTTAACAATAATATCGGGTGTAAAGAAATGCTTGGGAATAATTAGAAAATTATTGACGGTGTATTCTTTTGAGTAGGTTAAAAAGAAGAAGCTGGGATTATCCTTACTATTGATACGCTCAATCATCGTCTTATAAGCACCATCATTGACAACATTGCTTAACTTAGCTTTTTTACTTTTTAGCTCATATTGCTCATTACAATTTTCGCAATAAAAATCAGCGACAGGTTTGTTATTAGCAAACTCAGCTAGCGATTGGGCGCTACAATTGGTGCAGTAACTATTTTCTTTTACCCATGCTTCGCTGAGTACACGAACTTTTTGAGGTTCAGAGTGATAGTTTTTAGCAAGACTTTGGTTAAAATGTAGGTTCATAAGATATTTTCATTATTAATAGATAAGCTGAGAATACTGAAAAAAACGCTTAAGTATTAAGCCATATAAACGGCTATCAATAGCAAGATAATTCATAAGCTAAGCAAATACCATTGAAAATCGCACGGTTCAGTGCTAAATTCTAGCAAACATCTGCCTCGCGAGTTGCCATGAGCAAGCCTACACCCAATATACCACCTGAACGTCCCAATGAGTCGCCGTCAAACAAGCAAGATGGCACAGTCGAGGAGCGTGTCGATACCACGCTGCCGGACGCGCAACCAGTGGTAGATGAGGTGGAAGACACATCAGCAACGCCAGCAACCAACGTCTCGCTCATCAGCGGCAACAGTAAACCGCGTCAATATAAAGTCAATAACCCATCGTTTTTTATGCAACGTGGCTATCAAGTGCTGCTAGTGTTGGGGCTGATTGCTGCATTTTTCTTAGTCATGGTTTATCAGACGTTGTTTGGTCGTATCGAGCAGCCGCAGCAAATGGTCACGATTGAGCCAGGTCAGACGTATTATGGTCTACTACCGCAGTGGCAGCAGCAGATTCCGCTGTTTTCGGCAGGTGTGGCCAAGCTATATATTAAGTCACAAGTCGATGCGCCGTTGCATGCTGGTACGTATCAATTACCCGAAAACCCGACTATCGCTGAGGCGCTACAAATACTAGGTCAAGGCGCAAAAGCGGCTATGGTCAAGGTACAGATTATCGAAGGCAAGACATCTAAAGACCTTTATCAAGCGCTGCGTGACAATGACAAAATCGAAAAAGAAGTACTGACCGCAGATAGTGACAATACGAGTATTGCCCAAGCATTGGATTTGACGGGTGTATTGCCAGATAGTGTGACTAATAGCAGTGACCCGATTGTTAACTACAATCTTGAAGGTTGGTTCGCGCCTGATACCTATTATTATGGTGAAGGGACCAGCGATAAAAAAGTATTGACTGACTTATATAAGCGTCAGCAGCAGGTACTGACTGATGCGTGGGAGAATCGTGCACCGAATCTGCCTTATAAGAGTCCATATGAAGCGTTAGTGATGGCGTCTATTATCGAAAAAGAGACCAGCGTTGCTGATGAACGTCCTTTAGTCTCTGCCGTATTTAGAAATCGCTTGAGTAAAAACATGCGTATGCAGACGGACCCGACCATTATCTATGGTATGGGCAGTCGTTATGATGGCAATATCCGCCGCAAAGACATCAACGAAAAAACGTCTTATAACACCTATCAAATTGATGGTTTACCGCCAACGCCAATTGCGCTACCATCAGCGGCCTCTATCGAAGCGACCTTACATCCTGCCGATAGTGAAGCATTGTATTTTGTGGCAACGGGCAATGGTGGGCACAAATTTACCAATAGCTTGGCTGAGCACAATCAAGCAGTAAAAGACTATCTCAGTGTCATGCGTGAGAAAAAATCTCAAACACCGCCGCAGTAATACTCCTTCTTAATCTTCTTAAAAAACTTATCGTTTATTGAGTGCTACAAAGTAGAGGTAGCGCTCATCAATGACATAAGGTCATATCATGTCAGTATCTATGCACACCAGCGCAACACCGTCACATACCAATACATCATCATCGAATCTACCTGAATCAAGTGCTTCAAATACGGAGACGGCACCTACTTTAGGCCGCTTTATTAGTTTTGAAGGGACCGAAGGCGTGGGAAAAACCACCGCGATTGAACAGTTGTGCTTGCGCTTAGAATCTAATGGCATTCCATATCTACGTACTCGTGAGCCGGGTGGTAGCCCATTTGCCGAACAGTTACGTGATATATTATTAGATCCAGCGACTGATATCGAAGACGATACTGAGCTGTTGCTATTATTTGCAGCGCGCTGTGATCACATGCAGCAAGTCGTTTTACCAGCGCTCCAAAATGGTACTTGGGTAATATGTGACAGATTTACCGACTCTACTATTGCGTATCAGGGCTTTGGGCGTGCATATGGTGATGAGCTGGTACGCGGCAAAATCGATATGCTTATCAAACAATTTGTGACGCAGCTTCCTGAGCTGACATTGTGGTTGGATTTGCCAGTAGCAGAGGGCATGAAACGTGCCAATAAGCGCAGTGCAGCAGATCGTTTTGAGCAGCAGGCTACCGAGTTTTTTACTTGGGTGCATACTGGTTTTAGTCAGCTAGCGAGCGAATACCCTGAGCGCATACAGCGTATTGATGCATCGGGCAGTACGGATGATGTGAGTGCGCGTATATGGCAGACAGTTATGGACAGATTCGATATTAAATAATTAAATTTTGCCAAGTAGATTTATAAGGCAGTTAGATGTAATCGATAGTTAGTTAGACAGTCAGTTAGCACCAATAAAAAGCCCCGGCACATTGCTGGGGCTTTTTGTTAAGATAAATTCTTTATTATTGAATCAATAAAGCAGATAACTATGCACGTTATTTGTCATCTATTTTATCTACTTTTACACCCTCAGTAGTAGCGATAGAGGCGTCGCTATCTTGAGCAGAGTCAGGTAGACGATTTGGGTCAAGCGCACCTTTTTTGTTTTTAGGCGCACTACCATTGCCATTAATGTTCGTAGAGGTTTTGGTCTTCGAAGTCGCTGTCGAATTTGCAGACATGACGCCTTTATTATCCACATTAGTAGCAGACGTTTTTGGCTCTTCTACTGCTTCACTTTTCTCTACCGTAGTGCTAGAAGGTGACTGAGTCTCGGTACTACTGCTTTGAGTGGTTGATGACTGATTAGCAGTGTTTTGCTCATCGCTTTTGTCACTATCTACCGAAGGCTCTGGCGCTGCTGTCTGGCTATCGTCAGGGTTAGGCTCCTGCTCTTTACGCTTTTCAGGGGCTTTTGAATTGGACTCAAAGTTAGCATCCGCTGCCATGCGAGCCTGCTCTTGCTTAGGCGTTACATCGACTGGCTTCGGCTGTACTTCATCGTCTACCACTAGCGATATAAGCTTACGGTCACGAGGGACAGTACCGTCAAATTTATCGGTGATGACGTGCAGTTTGCCTTCTTTGTCGACAGTATATAGCGGTACGAATTGCTTATTATCGGCTTTATATTGCTCAAAGCTGTAGCTATCTGTGATGTTGGTAATCTTAATTCGAGCTTTTTTGGACAGCATACTGGCAAGCTTGGTATAGGTCACATCTTTGCCAAACAACCACTGTGAATGGAAGTTCGATTGCTTGTCATCACGTTCGCTTTTAACTTTTTCATCACTGAATTTAAGACGGTACAGCTTACGCTCACCAAATTCATGACGATAGTGAATCTCGGACAACGTATTCATTTCTTTGTCCATACTCATCGCAAACAAGCGACCAATGCCGATCAGATCCAAATGATGATCTGCGTGATCAGAGATGGGGTTACCGAAGTAAGTACGCAGACCGCTCATGCGTGCGCGTGCAATGTTGGTGTAGTTATTGTGCGCAACAATAACGTCAAAACCTTGGTCTTTGAGAGAGGTAGCAATCAATAACGCAATTGGGTTTGAGCCAACGATAAGGATACCGTTGGTCTCAGGCTCACGTACGCCTAGTAGATTACCGACGACTTTTGCACCTAGACCCTGAATCATGACCGTACCGATAATGACCATAAATACGAGAGGTACAAGCAGCTCAACGCCTTGGATATCATACTCTTGCAAACGAATCGCAAACAGTGATGAGATTGCAGCAGCGACGATACCACGTGGGCCAATCCAGCTAATCATCAGCTTTTCATTGGTCTTAAGGTTAGAGCCGATAGCGGATGCCCAGACTGATAATGGACGTGCGATAAACATCACAATCGCGAGCAGCACTAGCCCTGCAAAACCAACGCTGAGCAAGCTTGCCAGCTCTACGCGCGCCGCCAGAATAATGAACAGCACTGAAATCAGCAAAATGGTCAACGATTCATTGAACTCTAAAATCGTCTCACGTGGGAATTTTGGCCAGTTTGCCAGTGCTACGCCCAGTACTGTGACGGTCAATAGACCTGACTCATGCTCTAGATGATTCGATATCGAAAATAACACCAGTACAAATGCTAGGGTAAAAACATTACGCAAGAACTCAGGAATCATATGACGACGCATAAGGAACGCAAGTAGCCAAGCGCCCGCCATACCCATTGCAGTTGCCAATACGACAATCTTAGCAAACAGTAGAATACTACTGGCTTCGCCGCCTGAGATAATGTACTCATAGACCAATACCACAGCGATAGCGCCGATTGGGTCAATGATAATACCTTCCCACTTTAGAATGTTGGAAATGGTTTTGTTGGGGCGTACACTACGCAGCAGCGGCATAATGACTGTCGGACCCGTCACACAGACTAACGCACCGAAGAGTAGAGCAATCAATGGATCGACATCGAATAGTAAATAAGTCGATAGGGCCACGATCGCAATGGTAATCAGTACACCGACTGATACCAGCATCTGTACCACGGTACCATGTTGCTTAATTTCATCGAACTCTAGCGTTAGCGATCCTTCAAATAGGATAATTGCTACGCCCAAAGAGATGAAAGGAAACATCAGCTCGCCTAATACCAGATCTGGGTCAAATACACCCAGCACTGGGCCGACGATAATACCAATCAGTAATAAAAATAAAATGGATGGTTGCTTTAAATACCAAGCCAACCATTGGGCGGCAATGCCAATCCCAACCACGCCGGATAGCAAAAGGGCGGTATCCATAAATTAATCCTTTTATAATCTTGTCATATTTTATATCTATCGATAGCTGTTATAAGATAGTCGCTACCGTTTATTTAACAATAAGTTGTTATCCGTTTTTGTTGTAGCCAAGCTATCGCACTGATAGCCATCGTGAATCACAACATAAGCTAGATATGATATAACTACTATAAAGTAGCAAAGACAAAAGCGCTTCTAGATAAATCACAATACGCTAGAAATGCAAAAGATGGAAAACAAGAGTGATGATAGCCAGTTTAATGAGGTCGTAATAAACAGACTCATATACAAGCTAACTTTTGTTTGTTTAGTAAAATATTTGGTTTGACATCATACCATGATTTTATTTCAAGCTGATGTAAGCCGTACCTGCTAAAAAGCTATCTCACGGCCACAAAAGTATACGAAGCTCATATGAAATAACGCTGCCTTGGGTTATCCTGCACTATGCAAAAGGTGCTAGCAGAATACTTTAAGTTTTTATTTATCATACAGTAGCTGCGTGGGGCATGCACGTCGCGTACAGGATAATAGTGTTAGCGCCATGAAATATCATATACTGAACGTTGAAAGTATTTATTTTTATAAGACACTATTAATCATGTTCTACACTATTAACCACCTTCTAAAGACAAGCGCTCTATAAATATTCAAGTAGTGAGTAGTGATAAAAATAAGCGTAAAGTAATTGCTAAATAGGTATGACAATAAGTTCGAATAAAAGTGCTGCGTAGCATAAATAGACAAGATAAATAGATAAAAGAATATAATTTCACCAAATAGTAACGAATAGGGACATGCCGCTTGGTGTAGTCGCTATCGCTGACAATCATAACGTGGCTGTTAATAGCAGCGATTACTCATATGGAGGACACAAAATGCCTATCAATATGTTCAAAGGACAGACCACTGCCGATATGCAGCGCTGGTTACAACGTAGTGCTCTAGCATTCGCTATTAGTACCGCTATGTTTGCTAGTATCAATGTCACGACGATAAACAGTGCGCAGGCTGCAGTCACTACGGCTGATTTTTCTGGTTTGGTGCAACAAGTCACGCCAGCAGTGGCACGTGTCAATGTTACCAAAACGATTAGTGAGGCCGAGCTCGCTAAGGCTCAGACTGCTGAAGTGTTGCGTCAGTTCTTTGGTGATCGTCTACGTATTCCTGATCGAGTCGCGACGCCAGCGATTGAACATGCTTATGGTACGGCCTTTTTTATTACCTCCAATGGATATATGCTGACCAACCATCATGTCATCGCAGGTGCGGACAAAATCACTGTGACGCTCAATGATAGAACCGAGCTTGATGCAACTTTGGTTGGTAGTGACGAGCGCTCAGATGTGGCTGTGCTAAAAGTTGAGGGCAGTCAATTTCCAGCCCTGCCTATCGGCGACTCAAGTGGTCTAAAAGTAGGAGAGCCTGTATTAGCAATCGGTTCGCCATTTGGTTTTGACTACTCAGCTTCTGCCGGTATTGTCAGTGCTAAATCACGTAGCTTTTCGCGCGAGACCAGTGTGCCATTTATCCAAACGGATGTGGCGCTAAACCCGGGTAACTCTGGCGGGCCACTATTTAATCAGCGCGGTGAAGTGATTGGTATTAACTCGCGTATTTTTAGTGGTACTGGCGGTTATATGGGACTGTCATTCTCTATCCCTATTGACGCTGCCATGGATATTTATGAGCAGCTGAAAAATGACGGTGAAGTGGCACGAGCATATCTAGGAATCTACCCACAAGATATCGATCGCAATCTGGCCGAGGCTTATAATTTAGAGCGCCCTCAAGGTGCCTTACTGACTCGTGTATCACCAGATTCACCAGCACAAAAATCAGGCCTAAAACCTGGTGACATCATCTTGCAATACAATGACGTACAAATCATGGAGGCGTCCGATTTGCTGAACTTGCTCAATCGAGCGCGTCCAAGCGACTCCTTCCGTGCACGGATTCAGCGCAACGGTAAGCAGATGGTGATTAACGGCAAGCTCGCTTATGCGCCCAATGATGTAAGAGCACAGAGCGGTAATGAGCAAAATGACGATGTACAGTTGGGCTTGCGTTTACGCGATTTGACGGCAGATGAACAAGCAGAAATCGCAGTCGATAATAAAACGGGCATATTGGTTACCACAGTGGATCCTACTGGATTGGCCGCGCGCTCAGGTATTCTGGCAGGTGATGTCATCACTAACTTTCATCAAAAGCCGATCGAAACAGTGGCAGATTTTTCAGGTGCTATCTCATCTCTTCCTAAAAAAGGAGTGGTCACTATAGAAGTTATACGCCAAGGCATTCCTGCTATTATTGGTCTACGTATTGAGTAGGTGTCATGATTAAATCGTGGCTGTTAATATGACTAATAATGTAACTCAGATTATGGTTCAGGGTATAAAGGCAGCGCGCACGTCAATAATTGTGCTTGTCTATCATGGAGGTCGACCTCTATAATGTTTGGTTTTTTATCAAACAGCTAAGAGTAAGACCTCAACAGCAATCCATTCGTTAAATGAGCTATTGATCAATCAATAGGCTCTAAGGTGGGCCGAGTCGCTTAGTAGGCTCGTACCATTATGCAACCGCTAGGTAATTATGACTGACCCCGCTCTACATACGCTTATTACAACGACGTCAGCAGCACTGCTAGCGTACATTGCACTGTGGTCAGGGCTACAAACGTTTAATGCCAATCTTACCAAGCGCTTTATGCGTATTTGGGTAAAGCTCGCATTATATTATGCTGCTTATACGATGCCTGTTTGGGCAGTATTGCTTATCATGGTTTGGTCACAGGAGCTGATGCCGATGTTAGCGCAGCTATCACTATCTGCCGTACTTATGGCAATATTGATGATGGGCTTGTACTTTTATACTGTCATTGTACAACCCAACCGCTTACGATTAGAGCATCATTCTATTGACTTAGATTTGTCTACACCGCTCAAGGTCGCCGTATTGGCAGATTTGCATATAGGGATATACGGTGGTAAGCCGCGTCATATTCGCAAGCTGGTCTCTACTATCAATGCTTTGTCAGCAGATGCCGTACTGATTACTGGGGACTGGCTATACTACCCAAGTGCAGATTTAGTGGGTCAGTTAATGCTGTTCAAGGGGGTAAATAAACCTGTTTATACAGTCATGAGTACCTCGGACTTGCGTTATCAGTCTATGAATACGACCAAGCAAGGTCAGCCATTATTAGAAGATACATTGGCTAGTACTTTTGATGTACTCGATATTAACTATATCGATCAGCAATGTACGTCACTGCCACTCAAATGTGCAAGAGCGACAAATGAGCAGTTAGTCGTCAATCAGTCGACTTATCGAACTAATAATCAAGACAGTGTTGAGCAAGAAAACTCGAATACAAATTCATTAGTAGCGGTGCTTTGCGGCTGGCAAGATGTGTCCAAGCAATCTACAGATATTGAAACGTCAGAGGCGACTGATAAAGCAATGCTTGGATCGGAGATTGCCAATGCCACCAGTCCAGTGATTATCTTGGCATCACGATTTGATAGTATCAGTGATCTGCCAAAGTCTTTACAGCCACGTCCTTTATTAATAACAGGTGCTGCAAAGGCTATTCAAAAAAATATCCTGCTTGCTCAAAAACAGAACGATATTCGACGCAGTAGTGAGCAATCAGCATTGCTATGTAACAGTCGTATGGGTAAGCAGCGCGGCTTATATCAATATGCAAGTGCACAGATATTTGTTAGTAGCGGCATCGGTACGAGAGGGTTGCCTTTTCGATTCTATCGACCTACTATCGATGTGTTGACGATTCGTTAATATTACATAAGAGACTTATCAGCGTACATTGATTGCGCTAAACTGCTTCTGTAGTAATGTGATTATTTATTTGCAAGGTTGTAGGCCAAGCTTTATAAGTTCAAGTAAAAAATAATACACGTTTTTGGTACTAAATTTATAGGCTGACTGCCAATTGATTGATAGCGGTCAAATCAAAATATGCTACACTAACGAGCACTCTTATTATTATATTTCTGTCGGCTAGTAGGTACGCCTATTACTCTTGGTAAATTGCCATCACGATACTGATATCGTAGATATAATAATCTATGATACAAACGCTATTATAGTAAGTAGAGACGCAGCATTAACATCAAGTAAGTTACGCCATCAGCGTTTATCAACGCACACAAAGCAATGGCCACTTGCAAACGACCTATCATGTGACAGCTTTAATAAAAGCTAGGATAATACAGTAAGGCACGGTTATGAGCACAGCATACGACGAGATCAAAACCCGACTACAAGGCTCAATGGTAGCCTTGGTAACGCCCATGCACCCTGACGGTAAGGTCGATTATAAACGTCTCGCAGATCTCATAGATTGGCAGATCGAGCAGGGCACACACTGCCTTGTGGCTGTTGGTACTACTGGCGAATCAGCGACCTTATCTATGCAAGAGCATAGCGATGTTATTCGCTATTTCGTTCAGCATGTCAAAGGTCGTGTACCGGTCATCGCGGGTACTGGTGCCAACAACACGATGGAAGCCATCAAGTTGACTCAGGATGCTGCCGATGCAGGTGCGGACTGCGCGTTGCTAGTCGCTCCTTACTACAATAAGCCACCACAAGAAGGCTTATTCCAGCATTATCAAGCCATTGCCAAAGCCGTAAATATACCGCAAATGCTGTATAACGTGCCTGGACGTACAGTGGTTGATATCGCTCAAGAAACGGTTGAGCGTTTGTGCGATATCGATAATATCGTTGCTATCAAAGATGCGACAGGATCTGTCGGTCGCGGTGAGCAATTGATAAAAGCCGTTGGTGACAGAATGGTTGTGTTATCTGGTGATGATGGCACTGCGCTTGATCTAATGAAAGTAGGTGGCAAAGGTAATATCTCAGTCACTGCTAACGTAGCACCAAAAGCCATGAGTGAGACTTTTTCTGCGGGTTTACGTGGTGACTTTGAAGCGGCTGGTAAAATCCATGACGTGGTCAAACATTTGCACCGTGACCTATTCATCGAATCAAGCCCTATCCCAGCGAAGTACGCCTTGCATAAAATGGGCATTATCGATAAAGGCATCCGTCTGCCATTGGTTTGGCTCGCCGAGCAGCATCATGCGACTATCGATGAAGCATTGGTTCGAGCAAACATACGATAAATTGATATTTAGCCAATTGATATTCGGCGATTTTAGATTTGTTGCTAGCCTGATAATTGATATTCGAGCTAGCAGCAGGTCAACTTATCATGATAAGTCAATCGCCTACATGAGCAATAACTGCTAACTCAGAGAGACAACATGATGACAGTAACATCAAAGACAGCATCATCAACGAAAAAATTATTTCCAGCAATGCTGACCTTGGTTTTGGGTAGCACTTTGGTATTGAGCGGCTGTCAAGCGACTAAAAACTTGCTTGGTAAACGTGACAACGGTAGCTTAGATTATCAACAAAGCAAAAAGCTTGCACCAATAGAGCTACCTGCTGCCCAAGAAACGGCACCTTTTGTACCTTTGTATTCAACACCTAATGCTGGAGCAAACACGCTCCAACTACAAAATGAGTCAGGCAATCAGTATCAGCTGCCAAAACCTCAGCGTGCTGTTAGCAACACTTCGAACTAAACTTATTCCCTTATCTATATCGCTGACTTTTGCGTTTTTTATCATAGCCGCAAACCATGTATCTTACATCAGTCAGCGGTAGCTGCGCGTTTTTACCACATAAGCTTGAACGAACAGGAACCCCCATAATGCAAAAGCAACAACTGCTGTATAAAGGTAAAGCCAAATCTGTCTATGAAACAGAGGACAATGATCTTCTGATTTTGCACTTCCGTGATGATACCTCAGCGCTTGATGGTAAGCGTATCGAACAATTAGCACGCAAAGGTGTGGTTAATAACCGCTTTAATGCTTTTATCATGCAAAAATTGTCTGATGCTGGTATCGAAACACATTTCGAGAAGCAATTGTCTGATGACGAAGTGTTGGTTAAACGCTTGGACATGATTCCTGTAGAGTGCGTGGTTCGTAACTTTGCAGCTGGTAGTTTGGTACGTCGTTTAGGTTTAGAAGAAGGTCAGGCATTGAAGCCTCCAACGTATGAGCTGTTTTATAAAGATGATGCGCTAGGTGATCCGATGGTTAACGAATCACTTTCTGTATCTCTTGGCTGGGCGACCAAAGAGCAACTGGCTAAGATGGAAGAGCTAACCTATCAAGTCAACGATGTATTAAAGGCATTGTTTGATGCGGGTGATTTGATTCTAGTTGATTTTAAACTAGAGTTTGGCGTATTCCATGACCGTATCGTGTTAGGTGATGAGTTCTCACCGGATGGCTGCCGTATCTGGGATAAGAATACCAAGAAGAAACTTGATAAAGACCGTTTCCGTCAATCATTAGGTGATGTGATTGAAGCTTATGAAGAAGTGGCTGACCGTATCGGTGTACCATTAAAATAAGTATCAGATACTGAGCATAAAATAAAAAACTGAGCCATGTGCTCAGTTTTTTTATGGCATTATATTTATGATGGTACCCTAGTGAGGACTTGAATACTAAGCTGTGGGCTAATGGTATCAACGTTGTAACTTGCTTTAGCATACATATTCTATCTATGGTCAGTGTGCTATACAGGTCTTGCACTCAATACGTCTATGCAAACTACTTACACTGGAATCTGGTAGATTAACGATATATTCAACAAGCTGCTACTTGGAAAAATCAGTAAATGAACCTAAGTTTTCGTGATTTATCTACCCTTGGAAAGCTATACATTATTTTTTTAACCTTTATGGTTGTAGTAGGTACTATCTATATGCTTATTGTGATGGATGTAGATAGAAAATCTGATGAATATCCGGTTGATAAATTAAGTATCTATAGCAGTAAAGGCGTTTTAACACTAAGGGAAACCTATAGCAATGAGTATTGGCTAAACCTAAATAGCAATGGAAGCGATACGATTATTAATTGTTATTTGGGTGCACGAATGCCAAATGGAAATGGCGGTTGTCGCATACCTTCTGAAAAGATAACTCTTATTCAAGGTAAGGAAGTTACTGTTCATTGGTATAAAATCCCTAAATTATATTGGTACCATAACCCTTATAAGCAACTTATAAGTATTAGTGATGATGATGAAACTATTTATCAGATACACAAAGGTAAGAATCAACTTCTGGTAAATGTTGGTCATGCCTACTTAATGCTTGTGTTATTTATGGGAAATATCTTAATGTTTTTCGTCATTAGATATTTTATTAAGTCCAATTTTGGTGAGTTTAAATAATTTAAATTAGAAGATCTTTATAGCGTATACCATAAGAGAACCATTTATCTCACCTTCTAAACCTATTAACAGACTATTTAAAATAGACCACTATAATGGAACCACTTATAAAAGACTGCAGCTTCTATCTATTTATCAAACAGTATTACTCTTTAGGCACAGGCTTGTAGTTTAGCTCGTATAAAAAATCAAACATAGCGCCAACATTGTCCTCGATACCTTATCTTACTTTTATGCTAATTTGTTAGTACTTACTCATATCAATTAGACCATAAAAATAAGAAAAGGTTTTGCTAATGTCTACTGCCTCATCAACCGTTTTGGAGCCTGACTGGTTCGCTCGTCCAACCTGTGTGGTCGCTGCTGACCTGATTGGTAAAGTCTTATGTCGACAGTTAACCAATAGTGATGGACAGCAAAAAACGCTACGTATGCGTATCTCTGAGACCGAAGCCTATATTGGTCAAGATGATCCTGCGTGCCATTCACATGCAGGTACTCGAACGGCGCGCACAGAGATTATGTATGAGCAAGGCGGAGTGTTCTATGTCTATTTGACCTATGGCGTGCATCATATGCTAAATTTGATTAGCGGCTCTATAGAGTCGCCTGAATCGGTGCTGATACGCGCTGGGTTTTTGACTGATGATAGTGACCGTCTGATCGAAGAGCAACAACTCAGTCCAGATAAGCAGTTTACACATCCTAAGCAGTTTGCAGGCCCTGGCAAATTGACCAAACGCTTGCAAATTGATCGCGATTTATATGGCAAACCTGTTTCGCCGATATCAGAAGTTTGGATAGAAGATGATGGCTGCCAGCCACCTGTATCACTACGCCCACGTATTGGTATTGATTATGCAGGTGACGCAAAAGACTGGCTGCTACGTTATATATGGACTGATCATCCTTCCTTATCTAAGAACTAGCAAATTGAGACTCAAAACCATTCTATGAGGTAAGCCTATGTATAAGTTGACCGTTTTTATTCCTGATGCAGCGTTAGACCAAGTGAAATCTGCTCTGTTTACTGTTGGCGCTGGGAAGATTGGAAACTATGAGCAATGCTGTTGGCAGATACAAGGAGCCGGTCAGTTTATGCCATTATCAGGCAGTGAGCCGCACATTGGTACACAGGATAGTTTAGAAACGGTCGATGAGTGGCGAGTGGAAATGGTAGTGGATGAAGCCTTTATCGATGCTACCATTGCCGCATTAAAAAAGTCACATCCATATGAAACACCAGCTTATGATGTGATAAAAGTTTTGGGTTTTTAGTTTTATATAGAAAAGTATCAGATGATTGACTGTAAGAATTCTCATAGAAAAACCAAATAAGCCATTTGCTAACTTATTTGGCTATAAAGCTTTTAATATTTCAACTGAGTATTAATAGTGAATGTCAGCCCTTAACAACTGATTAATCTTTTTTAAGCTTAATCACGTTGTAGCTTGGATAGCCTAGCTCAATTTTATAATCGTCGCGTCCACGTTCAGCCTTTATCTTAATCTTACGATCACCGTTTTTATATTTGACGTCTTTGACACGGTATCCCATGCTACGGACTTTACTAGCAGCTCGTTGCTCGACAACGGAGACATAGCTGTCTTTGTCGTTCTTTTTGTCTTTGTGTTTTTTATGGCCTTTATTGTCCTTATGAGTGTGCTCGTAAAGGTTGTCATAGCCATTCGGCGCAGTTACACAGCCTGTGGTCACTGCTAATAAAGCTGCGACTATGCTGCCAGTCGCTACTGTTTTTAATGTTGAAAATGATAGAGTTTTCATAATGATTTCCTAGTAATATATCGTTGCTCAATATGGGTAAAAGCTAAACGTACCGAGGTAATTAGCTAAAAATGTTGAAAGCGATCAATCTTTTCTGACTTTGATCACATCTAAATTTGGATAACTTAATAGTATCTCGTACTTCTGTGAACCGCGTTTAGCCTCAATCTCAAAGATACCGCGCTTATTTTTTTCTTCAAGATCGATATCTTCGACACGGTAGCCCATCGCTCTTACTTTATTGACAGCGCGGCGTTTTATAGCTGGGTATCGTGATTCTCTTTTAATAGTGTCTTCGACATCGCCTTTTTTATAGCGCTGACCATTCTGATAATTATCTTTATGTTTGTTTTCTTTATAGCGGTTATTATTATTTTGCGACTTATTATCCCAGTTATCTGGCCATGCTTTTTTGCTTGAGCTGATGAGTCTTAGGGCAGGGTAAGTATATTTTAGCTCGTAGGCTTGGTTGTTCTTTTTAGCATACGCCGTAAGAGCTCGATCACCACGGTAACTATCAGCTCTGATATCTATAACCTGATAGCCTTTGCGGCGCAAGTCTTGTCGAAGCTGCTGACTTACGCGATTAAAATTATTGTTTTGGCTATTATTATCACCACGATAGACAGGCTGATTGTCATATACTGAGCCTACAACCGCACAACCTACTGTCGTACCCAATAATGCAACGACAAGACTAGTAGACAGAGTGGCCTTAATAGAAAAGGGTTTTATTATTTTCATGAGGCAATATCCTATGATGGTATTAAGTAGGTCGTGTAGGTTAAAGGTACCTATATTCTCTATAACTATAAGATTTTAAAAGTATTTTGGTTTATTAAGTTAGCTAGCAGTTAGCAAGTGTCTTTGGTAGTTTATTGTTCGAAATATTTACTTACATTATCTATAATAGAGTACAAAACTTTGCGGCAGGTGTCTTTTGCGTTAATAAGTTGTAATAATTGTGGTAAGTAAAATATATTGTTGTAAGCATATGCTTACACGCAATGACGTTTACGCGACTTAACATGCGAGTGAGAGTTAGGCATTATAGTCACACGGCATTAGGGAATGTGACTCAAGGATTGAGTTGACCGCATTAAGGATAATGATTCGATAACTAGCGTCAGGATGACAATAGCGATTGAAGTAAGGACACAGTCCCTTTGCTGATAGCAGCAAGTAATACTGAAGCTGTAGTGTAGTAAAAAGGGTAGGATGCCCAGTATCACAATGTACTGAATATTTGTGCAAGGATGCATGAAAAGCAGTCGTGGTAGGTAACATGGATAGTTAACAATAAAACCGCATAACAATTGATTGCTATGCGGTTTTATCGTGTCTGGAGGACGGTGATTTATTGGGAGTTTCCTAAAAACTGTGTAACTGCTTATAATCCATTAACAGG
>TARA_R110000737_G_scaffold3564_4_pt1 | contig 43808 bp, 42 predicted proteins | sample TARA_R110000737 | Tara Oceans TARA_R110000737 (sample SAMEA4398027) | marine metagenome | biome: Polar Biome; feature: [SRF] surface water layer (ENVO:00010504); material: water (ENVO:00002006), including particulate matter (ENVO:01000060) such as... | depth 5 m | reverse complement strand
GGTTGAACGTAGTTTTCGTTCATAACGGTCAGGTAATAGAAGACATTTTCTTGCTCTTCGAACATACGACGCATGCCGTCTTGTACGATAACTGCAATTTCATAACCATACGTAGGGTCGTAAGACACACAGTTCGGGATCAAAGCCGCTTGAATGTGACTGTGTCCATCTTGGTGTTGCAAACCTTCGCCATTAAGCGTTGTTCGACCGGCGGTGCCGCCTACTAGGAAGCCGCGCGTTTGGCTATCGCCTGCAGCCCAAGCCATGTCACCAACGCGTTGGAAACCAAACATTGAGTAGTAAATGTAAACCGGGATCATCGGTAAATCGTTCGTTGAGTAAGACGTACCAGCAGCAACAAAAGATGCCATTGCACCTAACTCGTTGATACCTTCTTGCAGTACTTGGCCTTTTTCATCTTCACGATAGTAAGCCACTTGGTCTTTATCTTGTGGAACGTACTTTTGACCGCCATTAGAGTAAATACCTACTTGACGGAACAAACCTTCCATACCAAACGTACGCGCTTCATCAGGAATGATTGGCACCACGCGTGAGCCAACTTTTTTGTCCTTTAACATTACGGTTAAGACGCGCACAAATGCCATAGTGGTCGATATTTCACGATCACCAGAACCTTTTGTAATCGCTTCAAAAGCTTTAAGCGGCGGTGCCGGTAAATCTTCTGTGCTTTTCGCTAAACGAACAGGCATATAACCATGTAATGATTCACGACGAGAGCGTAAGTATTTCATTTCATCGCTGTCTTCAGCGAACTTGAAGTAAGGCAGGCTAGCAATATCTTCGTCAGCAACAGGGATATTGAAACGGTCGCGATAGTGACGCACTGATTCGATATCCATTTTCTTAACGTTGTGCGCGATGTTTTTACCTTCGCCTGCAGCACCCATACCGTAACCTTTAACGGTTTTAGCTAGGATAACCTGAGGACGACCTTTCGTTTCAGTTGCGCGTTTATACGCAGCATAAACTTTAACGGGATCATGTCCGCCACGGTTCAAGCGCCAAATATCATCGTCAGACATATTCGACACCATTTCTTTTAGTTCAGGGTACTTACCAAAGAAGTTCTCACGGGTGTAAGCGCCACCTTTAGCTTTGTAATTCTGATACTCGCCATCAACGGTTTCGTTCATAACGTCAAGTAACTTACCTGATGAATCGCGGGCCAATAATGGATCCCAATAGCGACCCCAAATAACTTTCAACACTTCCCAACCAGCGCCGCGGAACGTGCCTTCAAGCTCTTGAATAATTTTGCCGTTACCACGTACCGGTCCGTCTAAACGTTGTAGGTTACAGTTAATAACAAACGTTAGGTTATCGAGTCCTTCACGTGAAGCAAGGCCAATAGCGCCTAAGCTTTCTGGCTCATCTACTTCACCATCACCCATAAAGCACCACACGCGCTGATCTGAACAGTCTTTCAAACCACGGCTTGTGAGATACTTAAGGAATCGAGCAAGGTAAATAGCCTGCATCGGACCAAGACCCATTGATACCGTAGGGAACTGCCAAAAATCAGGCATAAGTTTAGGGTGCGGGTAAGACGAAATACCTTTGCCGTCCACTTCTTGACGGAAACCATCAAGCTGATCTTCGCTCAAACGACCTTCAATGAAGGCGCGTGAGTAAATACCCGGTGATACATGGCCTTGAACGAACAAAAAGTCGCCGCCGTCTTTATCATTGGGTGCACGGAAAAAGTGGTTAAAGCCCACATCGTAAAGCATGGCTGATGAGGCAAAACTTGAAATATGGCCACCTAGCTCTAAATCTTTCTTAGAGCCACGAAGCACCATCATCATCGCGTTCCAGCGGATGGCTCTGCGGATATTAGCTTCGAGGGTTTGATCACCAGGCATAGTTGGCTCTTGGCCAGCTGGGATCGTATTGATATATGCTGTGGTCGCATCATAGGGCAGGTAAGCACCATTGCGACGGGCTTTATCTATTAAGCTTTCTAGCAAATAGTGCGCACGGTCAATGCCTTCCTCTTCTAGTACTGCGTCAAGGGCATCTAACCATTCTTGCGTTTCTTGTGGATCCACATCCGGATGCATCATATCAGCCATGGTGCTCTCCTATATTTAAAGTTGTTTATTAAATTTACTCTTCACTTCAGTAGTACAAACATTAGGTTAACTGAAATCAAAAGCGATTCATTGTTTACTTAAAACTATTACTCTTTTACTTCTATTCTGCGTAACGCTCTTTGCATACGCATGTCTTGACGATTTATGTCTAATAAAGTCTTCTCTATGTATGCAAGGTGTTCGTTACTCGCATCACGAGCCAATTTAGGATCGCGTTTGATAATTGCTTGTACAATATTTTTACGCTGCGAATTAATCATATGCTGTGCATCTGGGTGAGCAGCTAGAAAAACTAAGTTTCGGTGAATGTTATCTTTCAGTAGCGCTTGAAAGCTGCGCATAACATGCAATAAAACCACGTTATGGGCTGCGACAGCCATTGTTAGATAAAATTCAACCAGAGCTTCAGCTTCTCGATTGTGATCACTTTTCTGCGTAGCACTGGGTAAATTTGACAGTGCATCTTGCAGGGCGTCGTAATCACTCTGCTGTCCTCTTAGCGCAGCGTAATAAGCTGCCATTCCCTCGAGTGCGTGACGAAATTCCAGTAAATCAAATTGGGTTTCAGGCCGAGTGGTTAATAAGGCCATCAACGGGTCAGTGACCAAGGTATTCATCCGGCGTTTTACAAATGTTCCGCCGCCTTGCTTGCGCTCAACTAATCCTTTGGCTTCCAGTTTTTGAATGGCTTCTCTGACGGAAGGGCGAGACACAGCAAATTTGAGCGCTAATTCACGCTCTGACGGCATTTTTTGTCCAGAAAGAAAAGTGCCGTCTATCAACATGGATTCAATACGCTCCATTATTTCATCGGACAATTTTTTTGTACGAACATGCTGCATGTCGTGTAACCACTCCTGTCTTCTAAAACCGTATGTTTGAAAGCAAAACATACGAATTGGCCAATTGGTAAGACCAATTAGCCCAATAGCTTAGAGCAGTATTGCAATTGGGTAAATGTCTATTTGTATAAAGCGTGTTAAATATAGTAATAAAAAGCGTATGGACAACCCAAATCGCGGGAGACTTAGCGGATTCGGGTTGACTGGTCTGAGGTGTTAGTTAAGCCAACCCACTAAGGTTAATCCTGAAATAACGGCCATTAAAAAGAGAATGTTGCGCTTGGCTAAGCGAACCAATGTGCAGGGTTCTTCGGTACAATTGAGTTCATCGGGCTCGACATCCTCAGCAGCTCTGGATACATCTGTGAGTAGTTTTTTCGCCGAAATATTGGGCGTCAAGAAGTGGCCTAGCCAAATCGGCAGTGCATGTGAAAAATGCCCGACCAACAAGAAGCCTAATGCTGTTATCCGTACAGGTAGCCAATCTAAGAAGTACATCATCTTATTCGCTGTATTATTTTCATGACCTATACGTGATTGGGTGGCGCGCGCTAAAACGTACAGAACCGCCCCTGGGGCACCCAAAATTACAAAAAATAGCGCCACGGCAGCATAATGACGATAGTTCTGCCAGACTAGGTTTTGTCCAAACGTAGTAGAGCTTTGATTATTCTCAATTATTTGGTCGGCGTAGAGATTGCAGGCTTCCATGTCACCACGGTTCGCTGCTTGTAAATAACATTTATAGGTAGCCCGAACACTGGGGCAACCAACACAGACCATCAGTATTGCGGTACTGATAATAAAAGCGATAATTTGTCCGACTGCGAATGTGAGTACGCAAAAGATAAGTAAAGAAGGCAACGCGATAATCATGACTAACAACAGGAACGACGATTCGCCTGACAACCAATCGCGGTTCTGCCACCTGTCTAGGTATTTGGTGCTGTAAAAGTCCGCTTGCCAGTAACGCGACTTAGTTGTTACACGCTCCACAAACAGCACCAGCAATAAACTGATTAATGTCATGCTTTATTCCTCATTGTTATCGTTATTATTATAGGTTTTTCTTCGGCTGTATGCCTTGTCTAAGGCGCGGCCAATCAAAAGCAAGACCCGGATCGGTTTTACGCCCTGGAGCAATGTCATTATGCCCTACGACCCTGCCAAGACTAATCTTAGGATAAGCATACATAATGGCATTACTTAGTTCAGTTAGCACGCGGTACTGAGCCGGTGTGTAAGGAATATGGTCTGCCCCTTCTAACTCAATGCCAATAGAGTAATTATTGCAGATAGCTCGGCCTTGAAAACAAGATTTCCCAGCATGCCAAGCGCGTTGGTTGAAGGGAACAAATTGAACTATTTCCCCATCACGTTTGATAACGCAATGTGCCGATACGCGTATTTTATGTATTTCCCTAAAGTAAGGGTGTGCATCAGCGTTTAGTTTGCCGACAAAAAAATCTTCTATATAACAGTTATCAAATTGATTCGGGGGTAAAGAAATATTGTGTATAACCAACAATGAAATATCAGTGGGGTCGGGACGCTCATCTTTATGGGTCGTGAGTATTTGACGAGCACCGTTAATTAAATGCTGATTAATTAGCGAATCAACGGTCATATCGTTAGGTAATAATGAAGACAACACAGCAACCCTGTTAAATCTCAGTGAGGTTGGTATTATTTAACGTCACACAGTAAAAGTCGAATCGAATATGTCAAAAGATGGAACACCAGGGGCAACTGAATCGAATCAAAGTGCTATGGGGAAATGGATGTTGATACTTGCTTGGGGCGCGGGATTAGGTCTGCTAACCTTGTTATTTCACAAGCAATTAGCCGAACAACTTAACCCTAATACCGCGCCCCATAGTCAAACAGCCGGCGACCGGATCGAGGTACAGTTACAACAAAATCGCTATGGGCATTACGTAACCAGCGGCTTAATTAATGCTCAGCCCGTGGTTTTTATGCTTGATACTGGCGCAACCGACGTGTCTATTCCCAGTGAGCTAGGGCCTAGTCTAGGGTTAAAGCCTGGAATGAGAGCCTGGGTACAAACGGCCAATGGTCGGTTGCAAGTTGCCCGTACCGTTATCGATGAACTGCAAATTGGCGGCATCGTACTGCGAAATGTTACCGCTCACTTGAACCCGGGCATGATGGGCAATGAGATATTGCTTGGGATGAGCGCATTGAAACAAGTAGAATTCGCCCAACGAGGGGATATGTTGATCCTTCGTAGCGAATAAATATTTCCTAATTTCCTAAAACCTAATTTACAAAGATAAAGAGTGAATATGTTACAACAAGCAATTCAAGACGCGGTTAAAACAGCATTATTGGAAGATTTAGGCGGCCCAAACTGCACGATGGGCGATATTACGGCCAATCTTATTCCTGAACCTCAACAAATAACTGTGAATATAATTACTCGTGAAGATTGTGTTATTGCTGGTAAAGAATGGGTGAATGCAACCTTTTTGTATCTTGATGAAACGACCGATATTAAGTGGTACGTCGAAGATGCCCAGCACGTTAAAGCAGGTACCGTTTTATGCCAGATATCTGGTAACGCCCGAGTGATTTTAACCGCTGAACGAACCGCGTTAAACTTTTTGCAAACCTTATCGGGTACTGCCACCGTCGTGGCTGATTATGTGCAAGCTTTAGGCACCAGCGAAACTAAGTTGCTAGATACGCGCAAAACCTTACCTGGGTTACGACTAGCGCAAAAGTATGCGGTCACTTGTGGTGGTGGTAAAAATCATCGTATCGGTCTGTTTGATGCCTATCTTATTAAAGAAAATCATATCTTAGCATGTGGCTCTATCGCTAATGCCATAGGTAAAGCGCGAGAGATGCATCCTGATATTCCTGTTGAAGTGGAAGTGGAAAACCTTGATGAGCTTCAGCAAGCTTTAGACGCGAAAGCAGATATTATTATGTTGGATAACTTCTCATTAGAAGATACCCGCAACGCTGTAGCGTTAACAAACGGCGCCAGCAAATTAGAAGTGTCAGGCAATATCACTAAAGAACGTATCGCCGAGTTGGCTCAAGTTGGGGTTGACTATATCTCCAGTGGAGCACTCACCAAACATGTGCAAGCCATTGATTTATCGTTGAGAGTTGTTGGCTAATTATTGTTCTTCCCGTCTTTATCTTCAGGTGTTCTCCTGCATTAAAGTGTTAAGTTGGTAATTCCATACACCTAGGTATAGGCCCACATACTTGTCAGTTGGTCGGGACGTTCTATACTAAACTGGAATTAGCAACACGCCTTGTTACATATTCGTGACTAGGGCGTCACTTAACAAAACATGCACCGCACAAGTGCAGGAGAAGCTCCATGAACACAATTGACACGAATACAGCAGCGACAACAAAACAAGGTGGATTTACCCTAATAGAATTAATGATTGTGGTTGCCATTATCGGTATTTTGGCCATGATTGCATTACCTGCATATCAAACCTATACAGCAAAAGCCGGTTTCAGCGAAGTCGTCTCGGCTGCGGGTCCTGCGAAAACAGCAGTTGAGATATGCGTACAAACGGGTATCCCCGCAGATTGTAATGATATAGCCGATCAGGCTGGTTGGGCGGCAGGTGATTTAGTTACCTCTGTCGTCATTACTGGTACTGTCGCTGATGGTTATGTAGTGACAGTGACACCTACCGCAGGTATTCAAACAGGTGTTACCGCTGATGAAACTTACGTACTAACAGGCATTGTAGCTGCCGGTTCTGTCAACTGGGCCACATCAGGCGGTTGTACCGCAGCTAACTTGTGTTAATCCGCTAACTTAGCCACATACTGCCCAGCTATTTATGCTGGGCTTTTTTATTTAAGAGACAACCACTTATGCCAAAAGCCACCACTACCTTTGTATGGAGCGGAGCAAATCGTAAAGGTCAAACCGTTAAAGGGGAGATCAGTGCGGTATCGGTATTAGAGGCCAAAAACCTGTTACGTCGTCAGGGCGTATCGGCTAAAAAAGTTAAAAAACTTCCTAAACCGTTATTCGGTGGACAAAAAATAAAAGCGGTTGATATCAGTATTATCTCCCGGCAAATCGCCACTATGCTCAGTGCGGGCGTCACGCTAATCCAAACCATAGACATGATCGCCGGCGGCCATAACAATCCTAATATTCGTAAAATGCTGGGTGAAATTGGCAATGAAGTCAAAGCGGGTAATCCGCTGTCGGTGGCGCTGCGCAAGCATCCTGATCAATTTGATGACTTGTATTGTGATTTGGTGGCGACCGGAGAGCAATCCGGTGCACTTGAAACCATTTACGAGCGCATTGCTACTTACAAAGAAAAAGCGGAGGCCCTGAAATCGAAAATTAAAAAAGCCATGTTTTATCCCGTGGCGGTCATAGTGGTCGCTTTTATTGTGACGACAATATTGTTAATTTTCGTGGTACCACAGTTTGAAGAAATTTTTAGTAGTTTTGGCGCTGAGTTACCCGCCTTTACTCAGTTCGTGCTGGGTATTTCCCGTTTTTTGCAAGACTATGGTTTATTTCTTGCCGCTGGCCTGGTTGTAGCCAGTATTGTCTTTAGCAAGAGTTATAAAAAATCAAAACGTTTAAGAGATAGCCTCGATGCTAAGCTACTTAAAATTCCGGTTATCGGTTTGATCTTAAAAAAAGCCGCGGTGGCGAGATTTAGTCGTACTTTAGCGACGACGTTTGCAGCCGGTGTTCCGCTGATCGGGGCATTAGATTCTGCTGCGGGCGCCTCGGGTAATGCAGTCTTTCGTGACGCGATTTTATTCGTCAAGAAAGAGGTCGCCGGTGGTACGCAAATGAATACGGCGATGCGGGCAACGGCGGTGTTTCCCGACATGGTGACGCAAATGGTGGCCATTGGGGAAGAAGCCGGTGCGGTTGATGATATGCTTAGTAAGATTGCCACTATTTACGAGGCAGAAGTGGATGATATGGTTGATGGGCTGACTAGTTTACTCGAGCCGATGATCATGGCTGTACTTGGTGTGGTTATTGGTGGCTTAATCGTGGCAATGTATTTGCCTATTTTTGAAATGGGCAATGTTGTTTAAATCTAATCCTAACATTCTGCTCTGAGAATACCCTTCAAGGCCTAGTTTCGGTTGCACTTTTCTGGCAAGCTAGCGGCCTTTAATCGCCGATAAAAGCTTTTTATAATGCACGTAACTCTTCAGCTGATGGCTGACTCCCCAGCATTTTTTCTCAGTTTCGTTTTTATCGTCAGTCTCATGATCGGTAGTTTTCTTAATGTGGTTATTTACCGCTTACCTGTCATGATGGAACGCAGTTGGAAGGCTGATTTTCAAGCCCATTTCAACCCTGATGAACAAATTACCCAAACGAGCCCATTCAATTTAGTCAAACCCGACTCTACCTGTCCCAAGTGCCAGCATAAAATTCGTGCGTGGGAAAACATTCCCGTTATAAGCTGGTTGCTACTGCGAGGGGAGTGCAGCCAGTGTCATAATCGTATTTCTATTCGCTATCCCTTAGTCGAGATTTTTACTGCGCTTTGTTCAGTCTGGATTGCTTGGCATTACGGTTATTCGATATCAGCATTAGCTGGGCTATTACTAACTTGGTTATTAATAGCCCTAATTTTTATCGATATTGATACGATGCTATTACCGGATCAATTAACGCTGCCACTACTATGGATGGGCTTATTATTCAGTATTGTTAATCCATCCGTTACCAGCGTCGACTCAATTATAGGGGCGTCGGCAGGATACTTGAGTTTATGGTCGGTCTATTGGGCATTCAAACTCTTAACCGGTAAAGAGGGGATGGGTTATGGCGATTTTAAATTACTGGCTGCGCTTGGCGCGTGGATAGGCTGGCAATATTTGCCGATTGTGATCCTGCTGTCTTCACTAGTAGGCGCGATAATCGGCATCTGTATTTTAACATTGCAAGGTAAAGATAAGGGGCAGGCGATACCGTTTGGTCCCTATTTAGCCATTGCAGGCTGGTTGACGTTGTTATACGGGGATTGGATTGCGGCACAATATTGGCAGTGGGTGAGATTATGAGTAGTTATAATGAGTAAATATGTTGTTGGTGTCAGTGGCGGAATTGGCAGTGGTAAAACGACCGTAACCAATGCGTTTGCCAAGTTAAATGTTGATATTATTGATGCCGATGTGGTTGCCAGAGATGTGGTTACGCCAGGGAGCGACGGCTTGCGCGCGATCATTGAAAAGTTTGGGACAAGTATTCTAGATAAAGGTGAATGCCTTAATAGACGCGCTTTACGACAGATTATCTTTAGTGACGAACAGGCCAAAGAATGGCTAAATAATTTATTACATCCGCTTATACGACAAGAAACGCTGCGCCAAACCATCGCTGCGACTTCCCAGTACTGTATGTTGAGTGTACCGTTACTTATTGAAAACGGCAGTTACAAAAATGTTGACCGAGTTCTGATTGTAGATGTACCAGAAGAAATGCAATTAGCCCGCAGTATGGCGCGGGATAACGCTGATGAAAAACTAATTCGCTCTATTATGGCGGCCCAAGCGAGTCGAGAACAACGACTTGAGGTTGCCGATGACGTGATAGATAATAGTGGCGACGAAAGTGCGCTGATAGGGCAAGTTAGTCGCCTTCATCATCGCTATCTTGGATATGCAGCCGCTCTCGGCTAATCTTGATTTAACGCTATTAATGACGTTTTTTAGCTGTGTCGATGCAATAAATCTAATCTAATGATAAACAATTTGTGTTTTTTGCTGTCTAATTGTTTGTGCTTTTTTTCTTACCAACTTTTCACATAACTTTGAGAGAGTAATGCCCCAAGCAATTTATGAATTTCCGCTCAACGAAAAAGTCAGAACTTATCTGCGTCTTGAGCAACTTTTTCAACAATTAAACCAAGTGAAGCATGCCACTGAAAGTTGGCAATACATTCATTTTTTATCGTCTTTATTCACTCTGTTAGATTTACTTGAGCGTCTGGATTTACGTACTGACGTATTAAAAGACCTGGAAGCTCATGAGAAAAACTTGGTTTTGTGGTCTCAACATCCCAATATAGATAACGACGCGTTGCAATCTGCACTGCAACAGATTTTGCGTTTGCGGGAAGAGTTTAAAGGTGCCAAAAAATTTGGTTCTGATTTAAAAGACGACCGTTTTTTGGCCGCTATCCGCCAGCGGTTCTCCATTCCAGGAGGGACTTGTAGCTTTGATTTGCCGAGTTTACATTATTGGTTGCAACAACCCCATGAGCGAATGCAAAGCGATATCAAAGGCTGGATGTCCGATATCAATTTAATTGACCGTGGTTTGCAAATTATTCTGGCGTTTTTACGGGAACGGGGTCGATTTAACACAATGGAAGCGGCTAAAGGATTTTATCAAGGCATAGCAGACGATAAAAACGAGTTGATTCGGGTTATTAGCGCGACAGACCAAGGGTACTATCCAATGTTAAGCGGGAATAAATATCGTTATGCGATACGCTTTATGTTGTTCACTCCCAATGTAAACGGTGGCACGGCGGTAGATGAACACGTCGTGTGTAAGCTGGCGTGTTGTTAGACATAGACATAGAAATTTAAAAGAGGAGCACGTGGTGGAAGTAGACTGTCCTTCATGTAAGAAGCGTGTTGAATGGGCTGAAAGTAGCCCATATCGGCCATTTTGCAGCAAAAACTGTCAGCTTATCGATTTAGGTGAGTGGGCAGATGAACAAAAAGCGATTCCGAGTGGATCATCAAAGGATGCTGAAACGTCACAATTACCTGATATTGAAGATATCGAGGCAATGTTGAGCCAACAAGGTGATGACTTTTTTAAAAGTTGATCAGTTTTTCGATTCAAATAGTAAAACCCTAATGTAAAAAATATTTAATCGTTTTTATAGATTTAGCTGATAGATTTTAATTACTTATTATATTTAAGCACGTGCGCTATATTAGCTCCATCGAAAAATGATTAACCCACTAAACGACTGGAGATATTATGTCTAATCCAAATTTTGCAGATAAAACTGGCCAAAAAGTTCCTAACGTTACGTTCCCTGTACGTGTAAATGACGAATGGAAAACACGTACCACTGACGAGATTTTCGGTGGTAAAACAGTTGTTGTTTTCTCATTACCGGGTGCTTTCACGCCTACTTGTTCATCAACACATTTACCGCGTTATAACGAATTGGCGAAGGTTTTTAAGGCTAACGGCGTTGATGAGATCGTGTGTATTTCAGTCAATGATACATTCGTAATGAATGCTTGGGCCGCTGACCAAGAAGCACAGAACATTAGTTTGTTGCCAGACGGTAACTGTGAATTCACTGATGGTATGGGTTTACTTGTTGATAAAGCTGACTTAGGTTTTGGTAAGCGCAGCTGGCGCTATTCTATGTTGGTAAAAGATGGCGTGATAGACAAAATGTTTATCGAACCAGATTTACCAGGTGACCCGTTTGAAGTTTCTGACGCTGACACGATGCTTGCGTACGTTGCACCAGATGCTCGTAAACCTGCACCTGCGGCTATTTTCACCAAGCCCGGCTGCCCATTCTGTTCAAAAGCAAAAGCATTGCTAACAGAAAAAGGCTATGAGTTTGAAGAACTAGTGATGGGTAAAGAGATTACGTTTACGGGAATGAAAGCTATCTCTGGTCGTGATTCATGGCCGCAAGTTTTCATCAATGGTCAACACATCGGTGGCAGTGATGATTTGGCAGAATTTCTTAATAAGTAATTTTACCGTTCGTTAAAATACCAAAAGGGCTAACAGTGTTAGCCCTTTTTTTATGGATGATAGTTAACTAATCTGTAACGGTCATATGCCCATAGCAATCGGCTGTCTTGCCAGATATTATGGGCGTACACTAATAGTGCAGATGCTTACCCTATGATACGTAAACGATTACTGATAACTTTTTCTATTCTAATTTTCTCTTTTGGAGCCAATGCTTCAATTGCAGTGGGCTTGGCAAATTTTGATGCACTCTATCAAAGTGAGTTGGGAGATATCATCGATTGTGAAACGCGATCTGAACATTGGTATCGCGTATGTTCGAAGCAATTAAAAAATGAAGGTAATGCCCCATTCATTTTGCACCATGGTGATAAAACCCCAAAAGTGTTTGTGTTATTTCACGGCTTAAGTGACTCGCCTTTCTTTTTAACGTCTATCGCACAAGCATTATATGATCAAGGTTATAACGTCATGGTGGCACTTCTACCTGGCCACGGCAGAAAAGATGCCGACCAAGATATGCAGGATCCTAAGCTAGCGGCTAGGTGGCACGCTAATATACAGAAAATGGTTGCTATAGCCCCTTCATTTGGAGACACACTATACATAGGAGGGTTTTCTACCGGCGGTACACTAGCAGTACAGTATGTACTAGAAAATCCCAACAAAGCTAAGGGATTACTGTTGTTCTCTGGCGCGTTGGCATTAGATTCAAGTGTTGAAACTATGGCTAACATTTGGGGAATCAAATGGTTAGCTAAAACGTTAGACGGTGATTATCAATCTATCGGCCCTAATCCGTATAAATATCCTAGCGTTGCGCGCTATTCGGCATTTCAGCTAACGGATGTGATTTTTTCTGTACGTGAGTTGATTGCGCAAAATCAGCCACTAGATCTTGCTATTTTTGCCGCACACTCAGAGGCGGATGTTACTACTCCCATCGTTGGCGTGAATGATCTATTAGCGTATAACAAGGGCGAAAACACCTTGTTTTCGATCCCCAAAGACTTAGATGTATGTCATGCAGATTTAGTCGTTAATAAGATGCAAATTGAGCAGATCAATTTTGATGAAACTCAGGTGATAGAAATTTTGCCCTGCAGCATACCGAAGGCTAATCCACAACATCAAGAAATGCTTCAAGCACTGAAAATATTTGTGAGTAAGCATTAACGTTAATTGTTATTGGTGGTATTCCGTATAGGGTCTGCTGGCGTACGCTTATATTTGTGTATCATTGAACAAAATGGTCGATTACCCACTGGAGTATTAGTCTAGACCTAATGTTTCAATTGGGGATCGTTCCTTTTATGTATACCTTATATGGCTCTGAAGTGTCTTTGTACACGGGGAAGTTACGCGCTTATTTACGCTACAAGCAACTGCCTTTTAACGAAGTGTTATCCACAGTGGGAGTATACAAAAAGACGATCCTTCCCAAAACGGGTGTGGCATTTATTCCTGTTGTAAAAACCCCCGATGGGGAATATCTGCAAGATACTGCGCGTATCATTGACCATTTAGAAATGCTGCACAGTGAACGTTCAGTGGTGCCAATTGGAGCAAAACAACGTTTAGTAAGTGAACTATTTGCCCTGTGGGGAGATGAATGGTTGGTGATCCCCGCTATGCATTATCGCTGGAATAAAGATAATTTTCCTTTCATCTATCAAGAATTTGGTCGAGTGGTATCGCCAAACTCACCGGCTTTTATACGCGCTTATTTTGGAAAGAAATTAGCCAAAAAATTTAGTGGCTTTGTGCCAGTATTGGGTATAACGGAACATTCAATTCCAACGATAGAAAATTGGTATGAGAATACCGTGTTGCATCATTTGAATAAACATTTCGCAGATCATGATTACCTATTGGGGGGTCGCCCATGCATAGGTGATTTTGGGTTAATGGGCCCCTTATATGCACATTTATATCGTGATCCGGCGCCAGGGAATCTGATGAAACGCATTGCACCCAATGTAGCAGCGTGGGTGGAACGCATGAATCAGGCTTGTGTAACTTCTGCAGATTACGTTGAGCACGATGAGATCCCTGATACCCTGTTACCCTTACTCAAAGATATGTTTGAACAGCAGTGGCCAGTACTCAATAGTACGGCGACAGCGTTGAGCGCATGGCGGCGATCGCATCCTAAAGAGCGATTTATACCGCGTAGTTTAGGTGAGCATAGTTTTACAATGGGCAATATCAGCGAAAAACGTTTTATTTCAAGTTTTCATCAATATAAGCAACAAAGAGTACTCGATACGTATCAAAAGATAAGCGATGAAAATAATGCGCAACTCGCAGCATTTCTAGTCGAAATAGGCGGGCTTGAGCATATGCAAATGACAGTTGAGGACCCCGTCACGGTTGAAGATAATAAGTTAATATTCGCCTAGTCATGTTTACGCTTCTATGCGTAAGTTTGATGGGTATAAAAATAAGGTAATTTGCGAGTCACCCAAGCATACGACTCGCCAATTCAACGTCAATCACGCATTATTTTTGGTAAGGCTGATGCGCTTTTTATAAATCTCCGTAAATCGCTTGTAGGGCACTAATGGCGGTTATTGCAGCTGTCTCTGTGCGCAATACTCTTGGTCCAAGTTGCACAGTTTGAAAGCCGCCCTGTTCTGTTTGGTAAATCTCTTGATCTGAAAAACCGCCTTCAGGACCGATCAATAATCTCACGCCGTCTTTCCCTACATTGATATGACGGAAACTTTTGTTGGCTCGAGGATGCAGCGTTAAGCGTAACGCCTGGGTCGATTGATTAACCCAACTTTGAAATTCTGTCGGCATATGTAAGATAGGCAGCACATTACGACCACATTGTTCACAGGCCGCAATGATGATCTTTTGCCATTGCGCGTGTTTTTTTTGCCAACGTTGCTCATCCAGTTTTACCCCACAACGCTCGGTGAGCAGAGGCGTAATTTCGCTGACGCCTAATTCGACAGATTTCTGTAATACTAAATCCATTCTGTCGCCTCTAGACACAGCTTGTCCGAGGTGAATAGGTAGCGGTGATTCAACACTTATGCTGATTTTTGCGTCTATTTGTACCCGCACTTTACGTTTTGAAACATCAACAAATTCACCACTGTACTCATTGCCATCACCGTTAAATAACACCACGGGTTGACCTATTTTTGAGCGCAATACATTCGCCACGTGATTGCTTGCTTCAGGGGTTAATTCAAGCTCTTGATCAGAGTGAAGGGTATCAGGATGGTAAATTCTGGAAATTCGCATAGCTCAAATAATTGGACAATTTGCACTATGGTATCAAGGTATATCTACATGAGGGAAGTTTTAGCGTGACAAAAAGCAGGCTAATAAACTATAACAATACTCGATAGGGGGTTCAGGCCTACCGAGTATTTGATTTAGTTTATTTGTGCTACGTTACCAGTATCTATTGTAGGCGTCTGAGCTATAGCGTTAGCTCCCTTGCGTGCATACTTTGTGTTCTTACCCGTATCTCTAAAAAGAGAGTAAGTAAATAGAACGGCAACGATCATCGCGAGTACTACAAGTAGCAACATTTTCAATTCCTTTAAAAATATTATGCCAAGTCGAATAAGTCGACTTGGCAAGTATATCACCAAGATTACTGCATGTTCAAAAAAACAACAGAGTTTCGCGTATCGCATACAACTAAAGGGTAGTAGCCAAAAGTTGTACGCAAAAACAATATATTTTTTTTAAATTACAGGTATATTAACTCGGCGTTGAAAAGAGCTAAATTCGTATTATTTAATCAATCTGTAATATTAAATAATCCCTACATAGCCATGCTAGGCGTGATGGTTAGAGGAATCGGAGTAGCCATCGAAAAATATAATGAAATAAATGGAGAAATACATGTTTGAATTTGACTCAGAACAAATGTCGCAAATGATCGACACTTACGTCATCCCTTGGGGTATCAATATCGTAATGGCGATCTTGATTTACATCATTGGTAAAATTGTTGTTGGTATTATCGTTAACTTGCTAGGCAAGGTAATGAAGCGGTCTAAATACGACGACATGCTCGTAGACTTTATTAAAGCGATAGCGAACGCAATATTAATGCTATTCGTTATCATTGCATCGTTAAATGAATTAGGTGTCAATACAACCTCACTTGTGGCTATTTTAGGTGCAGCAGGTTTGGCTATTGGTTTGTCTTTGCAAGGTTCTTTACAGAACTTCGCAGCTGGCGTTATGTTATTGGTATTCCGTCCGTTTAAATCGGGTGATTTTATTGAAGCTGGCGGCGCAACGGGTGTAGTGAAAAGCATTAGTATCTTCACAACTGTAATGACTAGTGGTGACAATAAAGAAATTATTGTCCCTAATGGACAAATTTACGGTGGCACAATCACTAACTACTCTGCGAAAGAAACGCGTCGTGTAGACATGATAGTGGGTATTGGTTACGACGCTGATCTTAAACGTGCTAAAGAAGTGCTTAAAGAGATGGTTGCTGCTGACTCACGCATTTTACAAGACCCAGCACCAACCGTAGCGGTTGCTGAACTTGCCGATAGCAGCGTGAACTTTGTTGTTCGCCCTTGGGTAAAAGCTGCAGACTATTGGGGTGTTAAATTCGACTTTACTGAAGCGGTTAAACTACGTTTCGATCAAGAAGGTATTTCAATTCCATTTCCACAAATGGATGTGCACCTTCACAAAGATCCAGAGTAACTTTCTTTGGATTAAAAAAATGCCGCTTTAAGCGGCATTTTTTATATCTATGATTTAATGAAAATATTATTTTTTGCACTGAGGGCGGTCTTTTGCCTGACGGTATAAACTCATCGCTGGGGCCATATTTTCACTGAGTTTTTCAATACGGCTTTGAGGTGCTGGGTGAGTTGATAATAGCTCAGGCTGACGATTATCACCGCTAGCTTTGGCCATATTTTCCCACAAATTCACCGACTGCTGTGGATTGAAACCTGACGTAGCCATTAATTGTAAACCAATTAAATCAGCTTCAGTTTCGTGTGTGCGGCTAAAGGGCAATTGTACACCGACCTGAACGCCCATACCGATGGCGGCCATGATCATACTGTTATTGGCAATTTGATTCGCTTGCAATAACTGATTGGTTGCTTCCATCCCAATCCCAATAAGTGTGCTACTGGACATACGTTCGTTGCCATGCTCAGCAATCACGTGACCTATCTCATGGCCTATAACTGCCGCTAGTTGATCCTGATTTTCCGCTACTTCAAGCAACCCAGTATAAACACCAATCTTGCCACCAGGAAGGGCGAATGCATTGACCTGGGAGTCATCGAAAACGACCAATTCCCATTCACCAGCAAACACCGATTTAGGCACATGCTTCGTAATGGCATCAGCCACACAAGAAACAAATTGATTCGTCACGGGGATTTTAGACACTTTTTGCTCTGTCTTCATGCCATCAAAGGTTTGTTGTCCCATATTGGCCAGTTGATCAGAAGAATAAAGTTTAAGTTGATTTCGCCCCAGTGGCGATTTTGCGCAGCTTGTCAACAGCAAAGTAGAGACACAGACGGCGGTGAACACTTTACTCAAAGAAAATGGCATGACGTACTTCCTGTGAAATAATTTAGTTATAATGTTAAGGATACTACCCTGTTCTCGTTGTTCAGTTAATACTTAACTTAAGGTATAAAAAAACGCATTGAGCGATAGCGCAATGCGTTTTTGGGGGATTATACGCGCGATATATAACGTATCGCAGCACAATAACCGGTTGTTACTTAGCCCCTGCGCGCAAAGCTTCGGCTTTATCGGTTTTTTCCCATGGGAATTCTTCGCGGCCAAAGTGACCGTAAGCGGCCGTCGCTTTATAAATTGGGCGCTCTAAATCAAGCATCTTGATTAGGCCATAGGGGCGTAATTCAAAATGTTCGCGTACCAATGTCGTTAATGCTTCATCTGATATTTGGCCTGTGCCAAAGGTATCAATATTGATAGAGGTAGGTTCAGCAACCCCAATAGCATAAGAAATCTGAATCTCACAGCGTTTGGCAAGACCTGCCGCCACGATATTCTTGGCCACATAGCGTCCAGCATAGGCTGCACTTCGGTCAACTTTAGAAGGATCTTTACCAGAAAACGCTCCGCCACCGTGACGTGCCATACCGCCGTACGTATCTACAATGATTTTACGTCCGGTTAAACCACAATCACCCATTGGTCCGCCGATAACAAAACGACCTGTTGGATTAATAAAATATTTGGTTTGCGCCGTTAACCATTTCGCCGGCAATACCGGCTTAATGATTTCTTCCATTACCGCTTCACGCAATTGTTCAGTGGTAATTGAATCACAATGCTGGGTTGATAATACAACTGCATCAATACCCACAGGCACATTGTCTTCATAAATAAACGTTACTTGGCTTTTTGCATCTGGGCGTAGCCAGTCTAGTTGACCACTTTTACGCACTTCCGCCTGTCGTTTCATCAAACGATGGGCATAAGTCACGGGTGCTGGCATGAGTACGTCGGTTTCGTCACTGGCGTAACCAAACATTAAGCCTTGATCGCCAGCGCCTTGGTCTTCAGGGCGAGAGCGGTCTACCCCTTGGTTAATATCAGGGGATTGTTTACCAATAGCGTTAAGAACGGCACATGAATCTGCATCAAAACCCATATCTGAATGAGTGTATCCAATTTCACGTACGGTATTACGTGTTAGCTCTTCAATATCAACCCAAGCATTGGTAGTGACTTCGCCACCTACCATGACCATGCCGGTTTTTACGTACGTTTCACAGGCCACGCGGGCCTTGGGATCTTGCGTTAGAATGGCGTCAAGTACCGCATCAGAAATCTGATCTGCGATTTTGTCTGGGTGCCCTTCGGATACCGACTCGGAGGTAAAAAGATGCTTTGCCATGTAGGATCCTTATTAAATAAAAAAATACTAATCAATATAGTGACATTTTACTGATTAAGATCAAAAATACCAGTCTTTACTTCTAGACGTCCAAACGGCTGGGCGTAAACGAACCGTTCCAGTAAAAAAAAGTCAATGACAAATGGAGTTTCGTTATGTTTTGTCGTTGCAGTTAGGCGAGGCCTAAGCCAGAATGTAGAGCTAAATCGATCGCTATCTTACTATTCTAAGCAATTTTAACCGCGACCGTAAACCAGCCACTAATAATCAGGAGACCACATGCCTTCACGTCAACAACTCGCTAACGCAATCCGTGCGCTTAGTATGGATGCAGTACAACAGGCTAATTCAGGACACCCAGGCGCCCCTATGGGCATGGCCGATATTGCCGAAGTATTGTGGAATGATTTTTTAAAGCACAATCCTGCTAATCCGAAATGGGCAAACCGTGACCGGTTTATTATGTCCAACGGACATGGCTCGATGTTAGTTTACTCGCTATTGCATTTAACGGGTTATGCATTGCCAATTGAAGAACTGAAAAATTTCCGTCAGTTACATTCTAAAACCCCTGGTCATCCAGAGTATGGTTATGCTCCAGGCGTTGAAACAACTACTGGCCCACTAGGTCAGGGTATTAGTAATGCTGTGGGCATGGCGATTGCGGAAAAGGTGCTCGCGGCACAATTTAACCAAGAAAAATTCGATATTGTAGACCATTTTACCTATTGCTTCTTGGGTGATGGTTGCTTGATGGAAGGTATTTCACATGAAGCTTGTTCGCTAGCGGGTACGTTAGGGCTAGGCAAACTTGTGATGTTTTGGGATGACAATGGTATCTCTATCGATGGTAACGTAAAAGGTTGGTTCACTGATAACACGCCTGCACGATTTGAAGCCTATGGATGGCAAGTCATTGCAGATGTTGATGGTCATGATCCAGAAGCAATTAAAGCGGCTGTTGAAAAGGCGAAAGCCAATACTACGCAACCGACCTTAATCTGTTGTAAAACCGTGATCGGTTTTGGTTCGCCCAATAAATCAGGTAGCCATGACTCACACGGCTCGCCTTTAGGCGTGGATGAGATTGCTGCAACCCGTGAATTCTTAAAATGGCCTTATGCTGCTTTTGAAATTCCAGATGATATTTATGCAGGGTGGGACGCTAAATCAGCTGGTTCTGAACGTGAACAAGCTTGGAATGAGCAATTTTCAGCTTATGAAAAAGCACATCCTGAATTAGCCGCAGAATTAACACGTCGTTTAAATGGCGATTTGCCAGCTGATTTTGCTGAAAAAGCACAAGCTTTTATTGAGCAATCTCAAGAAAAAGCAGAAAATATTGCTAGTCGTAAAGCATCTCAGAACTCTATCGAAGCCTTTGCTTCTATTATGCCTGAAATTCTAGGTGGTTCAGCGGATTTAGCCGGTTCAAACTTGACTTTGTGGTCTAAATCTAAAGGTGTAACCGCAGATGATGCCAGTGGTAACTACTTGTACTACGGTGTACGTGAATTTGGCATGAGCGGCATTATGAATGGCCTTGGTCTGCATGGTGGCTTCCGACCTTTCGGCGCAACCTTTTTAATGTTTATGGAATATGCACGAAATGCCGTACGTATGGCCTCATTGATGGGTATTCCTAATATCTTCGTTTATACCCACGACTCTATTGGTCAAGGTGAAGATGGCCCGACGCATCAACCGATTGAACAAATTGCTAACTTGCGCTTAACGCCAAATTTAGACACGTGGCGTCCTTGTGACGGTGCTGAAACTGCCGTCGCATGGAAGTCAGCTTTAGAGCGTAAAGATGGTCCAAGTGCATTAGTATTTAGTCGTCAAGGTTTACCTGCACAAGCGCGTAATGCACAGCAATTAGCTAACGTGGCTAAGGGCGGTTACGTTCTTAAGGATTGCGACAGCACTCCTCAGGTTATTTTAATTGGTACAGGTTCTGAAGTAGGCGTTGCTATGGATGCTGCTGAACAACTTAGCGCTAAAGGTGTTGCTGTTCGCGTGGTGTCTATGCCAAGTACATCTGTGTTTGACCAGCAAGATGCTGCATATCGAGAAACTGTATTACCTCGAGCAGTGACTGCTCGGGTTGCAGTTGAAGCAGCTCATGTGGATTACTGGAGCAAATACGTTGGGCTTGACGGCGCAGTGGTGGGTATGACTACTTTCGGTGAGTCAGCACCTGGTGGCGTATTGCTGAAACACTTTGGTATAACAGCCGATGCAGTAGCCGAGAAGGCACAAGGTTTATTGAATTCTTAGGAAATGCCTTCCAGTTGAAACAATAAAACTATAATCTAAGGCGCTCTCAAGCGCCTTAGTTGTTTTAGCGAATTAATAAAAGCGAATATACTTTTTCAATAAGAGTCGAATGATACGAGTAGCAATAAATGGGTTTGGTCGTGTTGGACGCAACGTATTACGTGCGCTATACGAAACTGGACAGAACAAACAGATTCAAATTGTGGCGATCAACGAACTCGCTGAGCCTGAAGGCGTGGCACATCTTTTAAAGTATGATACTGCCCATGGGCGTTTTCGCTTTCCAGTGGTACTGGACAATCAACAGCTTGTTGTTGCTGGTGATCGCATCACGCTTTTACAGCAGGGAAATATCGGCAAGTTGCCTTGGTCTGAGCTGGATATCGACGTGGTATTAGAATGCACAGGCGTAAATAACGAGCGCGGTCATGGTGAACAACACCTAGCTCAAGGCGCTAAAAAAGTGCTATTTTCTCAGCCATGTGGCTCAGATATGGACGCCACTATTATTGTTGGTATTAATGATGATACGTTAAAAGCGAGCGATACAATTGTATCTGCTGGTTCTTGTACCACTAATTGTATCATTCCAGTTATCCAAGTGCTCGATGAAGCTTTCTCGGTTTCAAGTGGCACTATTACCACTATCCATTCATCTATGCATGACCAACAAGTGATCGATGCTTACCATCCAGATTTACGCCGAACTCGAGCTGCCAGTCAATCGATTATTCCGGTCGATACTAAGCTTGCACGGGGTATAGAGCGGGTTTTACCTAAGTTTGCCGGTAAATTTGAAGCCATAGCAGTACGTGTACCGACGATCAATGTTTCTGCTATGGACTTAAGTGTCACTCTTGAAGCTAAGGTCACTATAGAAGAGGTTAATCAAGCCTTAAAAGCAGTCAAAAATGGTCGCCTAAACGGCATATTAGATTTTACTGAAGAGCCTTTAGTATCAGTGGATTTTAATCATGATGCACATTCTTGTATTGTTGATGGTACGCAAACGCGTGTTAGCCACAAGCAACTCGTTAAATTGCTTGTTTGGTGTGACAACGAGTGGGGATTTTCTAATCGTATGATAGATATAGTGCAGGTCATGAACAGACTGACATTGGGTAGCGCGAGTCATTAACTGACGGTTCACTTTAGTACACGCTAAAGCGCGAAAAATAGATATCAAATGAATACATTTTTTATTAGTAACACACGTTTTAACACGCCAATTGGGGGAAATATGTCAATAGTCAACATGACTGATTTAGAGTTAGCAGGAAAACGAGTTCTTATTCGTCAAGATCTTAACGTACCGATTAAAGACGGTAAAGTGACTTCAGATGCGCGTATTAAGGCCTCGTTAGGTACACTGAAGCTTGCTATTGAAGCGGGTGCTAAGGTGATGGTTATGTCTCACCTAGGCCGCCCAACTGAAGGGCAGTTTGCACAAGAATTTTCATTGCAACCAGTGGTAGATTATCTCAACAACGTATTAGATTGCCCAGTGCGCCTTGCACGCGATTATTTGACCGGCCTAGAGGTTGAAGAGGGCGAATTGGTCGTACTTGAAAACGTACGCTTTAATCCTGGCGAGAAAAAAGACGACGAAGCGTTATCAAAACAATACGCTGCATTATGTGATGTATATGTAATGGATGCATTTGGTACCGCTCACCGTGCTCAAGCATCAACCCACGGCGTAGGTAAATTCGCGCCTGTTGCGTGCGCTGGTCCTTTGCTTGCTGGAGAGTTAGAAGCCTTAGGTAAAGCGCTGCATAATCCTGCTCGTCCACTCCTAGCGATTGTTGGAGGCTCTAAAGTATCCACTAAATTGACGGTACTTGAAGCGTTGTCTAATAAAGTTGATCAGCTAATAGTTGGCGGGGGTATCGCGAATACCTTTATTGCCGCAACGGGTAACAATGTGGGTAAATCCCTTTACGAAGCGGACTTAATCCCTGAAGCAAACCGTTTACTGGCGGCAGCGAAAGACGCCGGCGGTAATATTCCAGTACCAGTTGACGTAGTCACGGGTATCGAGTTTTCGGAACAGGCCGTAGCAACACTTAAAGCGGTGGGCGATGTGGCTGATGACGATATGATTTTTGATATTGGTCCGCAAACATCAGCTGAATTAGCCACGCTTATTAAACAAGCTGGCACCATTGTCTGGAACGGCCCCGTTGGTGTGTTTGAGTTTGATCAATTTGGCGAAGGCACAAAAGCCATTGCTCTGGCTATCGCTGAAAGTAACGCATTTTCTATTGCAGGTGGCGGTGATACGTTAGCGGCAGTAGACAAATATGGTATCGAAGATAAGATATCGTATATTTCCACTGGTGGTGGAGCATTTTTAGAATTTCTGGAAGGTAAAGAGCTACCTGCTGTCACTATGTTAGAGACACGGGGCGCATAATAGCCTTGCATAATGAATAATAAGAAAAGCTTAAGCTTTCAATAACCTTTGTAACCTACAAGCCGTTATGCCCATCGGCTTACAACACAATTAAGGAGTGTTGCTCATGGCATCACAAGCACAATTAGATATGCTAACAAAAATAAAAAGTGATAATGGATTTATTGCAGCGCTTGATCAAAGCGGAGGCAGCACACCTAAAGCGTTACTTTTATATGGTGTTGAAGAAACGCAGTACTCAAACGATGAAGAGATGTTTACTCAGGTTCATTTAATGCGTACGCGAATTGTAACTAGCCCTGCTTTTAACGGCAAACGTGTGCTAGGTGCGATATTGTTTGAAAATACGCTTGATCGTCAGATCGGTGGAAAATCATCAGCGCACTTTCTATGGCAAGAAAAGAATGTCGTACCTTTCTTGAAAGTAGATAAAGGCCTACTTGATGAAGCCGATGGCGTTCAGCTGATGAAGCCGATTGCTGATTTAGACAACTTACTTGCTAAAGCGAATGCCCAAGATGTTTTTGGCACCAAAATGCGCTCAGTGGTTAAGTTAGCCAATAAAAAAGGTATCGACGCCATTGTTGCTCAGCAGTTTGAAGTGGGTAAGCAAATTTTAGCCGCAGGCTTGATGCCTATTATCGAACCTGAAGTTGATATTAACAGCCCTGAAAAAGCCGCAGCTGAAGCATTGCTAAAAGCAGCGATTTTAGCGGAGCTTGATAATCTAGATACCGATCTAAAGGTGATGTTGAAACTGACTTTACCGGTGGAACCGAATTTCTATCAAGAGCTTGTTAAGCATCCGAAAGTTCTGAAGGTTGTTGCGTTATCTGGTGGTTATAACCGTGAAGAAGCAAACCGTCGCTTGTCTGAAAATAATGGCATCATTGCTAGTTTTTCTCGTGCATTAACGGAAGGTGTTAGTGCTCAGCAATCTGATGATGAATTTAATGCTGTCTTAGACAAAGCAATAGAGTCTATTTATCAGGCGTCTATTAAATAATTACTCGTTAGTTTTTGTGTTTAAAAACCAAGCCCCAGTGCTTGGTTTTTTGTTTTAGGGTGAAACAAATAATATCTATACCTTTGCCTAGTAGATTTTCCAAATAGGGACTTGGTATTATAATTTTTTAACTAAAGTTGATACCCAATATTCCATGCGTTATTTTCATCAGGCGTTATGCTTAATAATTGATTTATGAGGAAGTGGTGACGTTGGTATGCATGTATCTTTACCTTTGCCATTATACAAAAAACTTACCGTTACCTTTAGAGTTGAGCCAGGTTGTTTAGGACCTGATGGTCCGGTTCATATTGAGGGTTTTTGTCAATACGCTAAGCAACACGTTGCAGCTTTGCACAGTGATTTTGTGCGTTGGAGGATTGTACCGCGTTATGATAAAAGCTTACCTGAGACTGAATATAAAACGAATAATAAGCGCTTGGATCACCTAAAGGCTAGGCAATACTTAGGCGTATTTGATCAAGAGCTAGATGCCTTTGAAGCACATTTTCAAGACGAGCTAGCGAGATTAATTGATTTGTACTTGGGGCGTTAATTGACGGATTGAAAATACGCGAGTTATCGGTCCTGTAGCCAACCCTTTTTTACGGCTTCACCCACTTGCTGTTCCACATATTCCCAAAGTTTAGGCGCACAGCTTCTTAGGTGACTATTACGCTTCAGTACCTGTGTTCTGTGTACATTGTGGGCTTTCCAACTCCCGCCGTTATTACTCATGTTTTGAAAAATGGGTAATACGCGATCCATACCTTTAGCAAATTGAGCATCAACGCTGTCTGCTTTCTCAAACTCTAACCATAAGTTAAGCATTTCTTGTCCTGACGCTGTTGGCAATAAACCAAAAATACGCTGAGCGGCATCTAACTCTTTTTGTTCTTGGGCTTGATGCGCTTGTTCATCGGCGAAAGCAAATAGATCGCCCGCATCAATCTCGACAATATCATGTATGAGTAGCATTTTAGTGACACGTAGAATATCGATAGGGTGTTCTGCGTAGGCAGCCATCGTTTGTGCTAATAGCGCAATATGCCAGCTGTGTTCAGCACTATTTTCATGGCGGTTGTCATCAGCTTTGACCATGGTTTTACGATATACCGCTTTAAGTTTATCTATTTCGAGAATAAAGGCGATTTGAGCCGATAGGTCGTGCATGGGTTCGTGATCCTGAATGTGGAAATAGGTTTGGGCAACGAAACAACTGCCCGCGGGCAGTTGTCGTTCACTACTTATAACTCGCTTGTAACGTCTTGCTTGTCGGCTATTTTTTTCAAATTTTCATGGATTTTAAATAAGACTATCAGCAATTCACACCAAATACGTGCCCCGATAACACCCGCGATCAAAATGCCGGCACCAGCGAAAAAGCCTCCGCCATAGGAGTTAAACATAGTACCTACGCCTGAAATTACCGCTGCGATAAGCATCAACCAATATACAAAGGTGATGATTTTAGGCGTTAACATTGAGTCGAAAAAGAATAGATCTTTCATTATAGCTTCCTTGTTATTACGTTATGTAAGTATACAGATGAACCTTCTCGCCATACGAACAATAGCGGAAGGCTGAAAACTATAAAGTTTTTTCACTAATTAATACAGTAACTTATCGTGAGTCTAGTGAATTTAGTTATTGGACTGACGTTACCATCTGCGTACGTCCTAACCCGCGCATCATTCAAAACGCAGTTGTAGATCTAGCGCTTGAATATATTGCGCCTCATTGGTCAAATCTGCACTGAATATAGGTTTATTCTCAAGCCAGCCATCGGGAAAAGTTAGGCGAATGCTATTGTTTTTTACCTTGATTTCAATATTCGGCAGAATATCGTCTTGGCGTTTAATATTCAGCAGTACACCCAGACGTAAAATAGCAATTAACTTATATACCTGCTCTGACGGGAGCAGTGTGAAGTCAGGAATATCTCCTGGACGGATTTTTTTACGATAATAACGCACAAGTGTCGCCATCAAGGTTTGCTGTTCTTGATTAAACCCCGGTAAGTCTATGTTATGTAGTATATAGGCGGAATGACGTTGTGTACCATGGGCATTAATTTGCAACCCTACTTCATGAAGCAAAGCAGACCAGCCGAGTAACCCTTTGAGCTCTTTATTGGCAATATTCCAGTCGTCTTTGCAGCTCTGGTAAATACCCATTGTGACGCTGTGCACACGTTGTGCTTGCTCAACATCTACGTCATACCGGGTTGCAACGCTTTCGGCAGAGCGCTGACGTACATCTGGGCGAGTCAGTTGTGTTTCCATTTCGTAAAGCACGCCCTCGCGCAAAGCCGCAGGGGAGAACACCATACTGTCAATGTTCAAACTCTTAAATATGGCGATTAGAATAGCTAACCCAGCGGCAAATACGGGCTTACGATCTTCGCTCATTTGACTAATTTGTAGTTTATCTACCGAGCCCGCTTCACAACAAACTTTCATTAAGCGTGTCAGTTGCGTCAACGTAACTTTACCTTCTGAGTCCTTAACACTTTCATTTTGCGCAATTTGAATGATATTGCGTATTGTGCCAGAGGTGCCTATGCAGGTTTTCCAGCCTGCACGTAAATACGCTTTATCGATCATTTCCAGCTCTTGCTGGGCGGCTGTGATCGCACGGTCGAATGATTTGCTCTTTAACTCATCATTTTTAAAAAATATTTTGGTATAACTGACGCAACCCATTTGTAAACTGCGTAACATTTTGGGTTCAAATCCCTGACCGATAATAAACTCGGTTGAGCCACCCCCAATATCAACGACAAGACGTTGACCATCATCATGGTTGGTGTGTGCAACGCCTAAGTAGATTAAACGGGCCTCTTCAGCTCCACCTATGACTTCTATGGGGTAGGGGAGTATGTCGCGAGCAGCTCGAATAAACGCTTTTGCATTGTGGGCTTTGCGCAACGTGTAGGTGGCAACAATACGTACATTTTCCGGTGGAAAATCTTGTAAGCTTTCTGCCACGACATTTAAGGCATCAAGGCCTCTTTTTTGCGCTTCATCGTCGAGATAATAGTCGCTGCTTAAGCCTTGAGCTAAGCGCACTTTTTGTTTCACTCTGTGCAGAATCTGAACCGATCCGGCGACTACGCGCGCAACGACCAAGTGAAAACTATTAGAACCAATATCTAATGCGGCAATTTTGCTGGTGTCTCTTACTTCCACACCATCAAATGGCGCATTATCATTGGGCATCTTTTTGCTTTTCCCGGTGTTTTATATATTCGTACGTTTCGATTTGTGAGCGCAGCTTTTTGCGGTTCCCACGGCGCACATATTTATTGGATTGTGTCTGATCTATGATACGAGCTTTCACAGTATCTTGAAATTGAATTTCAAGTATATCTAAAATCTGTTTAATCAATGATGGTTCATAAATTGGACAACCCACCTCGATACGAAAATCCATATTTCGGGTCATCCAGTCAGCAGATGAAATAAATACCCGCTTATCCCCAGCGTTTTCAAACACCATGACCCTCGGGTGCTCTAAGAAACGATCCACAATACTGATGACCGAGATATTTTCGCTTAAGCCTTTAACGCCAGGAATCAGCGAACACATACCGCGTACTATTAAGCGCACCTTTACACCTGCTTGGCTCGCTTTATATAGGTCATCTATTAATAAGTGGTCATCTAGGTTATTTAACTTCAACGTAATACCAGCGCTCAAGCCTTCCTTAACATTTTGAATCTCCTGACGGATCAGTAACTGAATTTTTGTTCGCGCATTGATCGGTGAAATTTGTAAATGTTGAAATTTATGCCGACGATAAGGTTGTTGAATAAAATTAAAGACGTATTCAGCTTCAAGAGCAAGTTCTTGATTACGAGTGAATAAACTGAAGTCAGTATAAATTTTTGCCGTTTTCTCATTGAAGTTACCGGTGCCGAAATGCGCGTAGTTTACCAATTCGCCCTTTTCTTCGCGGCTAACCAAGCACAACTTACTGTGAATTTTTAGGGCATGCATACCAAAAACGACTTTAATGCCTGCGTCGGTCATTGTTTTCGACCAGCTAATGTTAGCCTCTTCATCAAACCTTGCTCTTAGCTCGACGACAACGGTCACTTTTTTGCCGTTATCTACCGCATCGATAAGTGAATCGATAATCCGTGAATTTTTGGCGACTCGATAGATGTTGAGCTTAATTTGTTTTACTTTGGGATCGAATGCCGCCTGACGAATAAATTCAGTCACGTGTAAAAAACGGTGGTACGGGTAGTAAAGTAGTATGTCTTTTTCGGTAATTGCATCAAATACGGTATTGTGTGCGGCAAAGTCGCTGGAGGTAATTGGCGGCAACGTAGGGTTCTCAAGATAATCACGGCCTACGTTAGGGAAGCCTATAAAGTCTTTAAAGTTACGATAAGTTCCACCTGCAATAAGGCTGTCGTAAGATGATATCTTTAAGCGTTTTTTTAGGTTGCGTATCATGTCGTTAGGCATCTGTTCGTCGTATACCACGCGCACGGGTTCAGCGATCAGGCGCTGCTTCATGCTTTCAGACATTTTCTCAACGTAGCTCTCTTCAATTTCATCGTTGATGGAATATTCAGAATCACGAGTCATTTTAAATGAATAGGCCTCGCCAGACTCAAAGTCGACGAAACCTTTGAAGATACTTTCAAGGTTCAAGCGAATAATGTCATCAAGCAGAATGATGTACTTTTTCTTACGGCTATTTTCAGGGGGAATAACCACAAAACGCGTCAGCGCTTTGGTGGGAACTTCAATTGTGGCGTATTGGGTGTTTTTTCCACTATTGTTAATGGCAACATATAAATAGGTAGCGGAATCATTCAGGCGAGAAACCAGATTCACTTTACTGTGTAACAGTATTGGTGCGATGTGACGTAGCACCTTGTTCTTAAAATAATTTTTGAGCCAATTGGTTTGATAATCCGTGAGCTTGTCACCTTCAATCAAAAATATGTTATAGCGAGCTAAGCGGGCAACAACATCTTCACGAACCTTCTCAAAGTCCTCGGTCATGCCCAATACTTTTTCTTGAATTTGCTCCATAAGAAGTTTAGTTTGCTCGGATTTCTCTTCGTCATCTTCATCTAGATGAATATATATTTTACGTTTTACATCGGCCACCCGCACTCGATAGAACTCATCCATATTACTTGAATAGATGCCTAAAAATCGTATCCTCTCTACGATGGGGTTTTTTCGATCCGCAGCTTCTTGAAGTACCCGTTGGTTGAATGCCAGCCAACTGATTTCGCGAGAAAAGTAAATATTTGGTTGAGAAGTCATTGTGTCTTAACATCAAAATAAGAAAAATTTGAGCGGTATAGTGTCAATTCTGTATGACGAATTTATGACAAAATGCCGCAATACAAGTCATATCAGGCCGTAGTAGAGATATCGACCATTAAATCGTTAGCAATTGATTCAAGTGCCCGGCGAAGCGCGTCTAAGTCGAATCCGTTTTCTATGGCGACTATCGCTTTAGCTTTAAATAACATGCCACCCCAATTTGGAGCACTACCGCAAGTAGAATCGAACTTAACAATATTTAAGCTGAAACGATTTAATATGCTGGTTAATTCTTGTACGATACCAGGTTTGTCGTTACCCATGATTTCGATCTGTACAGTATGCGTTTGAACAGGATTTTCATTTGCACCTTCTACTAAATTTATGGAAAGGTCTGGATGCGAAGAAAACTGCTCTATTAAAGCGTCCTGTTTATCTGCAGGTAATTGAATTTCGACAAAACCAGCAAAGTGACCTGCCATATATGACAGATTACTACCAAGCCAATTACCACCCAATTTGAACACAGATTGAGCGAGTGAGTCGACTAGACCTCTTTTATCTTTGCCGACTAGCGTAAAAATGATTGGTTTCATATTCGTGAACCTCGCGTTAAAGTTAAGGACTAAGATATGACCTTTAGCATAGCTTAGTATGGCGCTATTTGTTTGCAATTTTTCCTTAATAATCAATTGATAATATTAATTGATTATTCAATTTGCAATGTATATTAAGCGCGAAATATGACAGTTTTGTGTGTCATTAAATATGCTCTATTATTACAGTGTGTTGTAAAACTGAGACGAAAAGCACGTCGCTGTCATGTTACTGTCATTTTTCTTGATGTATCATGCGCGACGATTAAATTCGAACTGTTGTATTCAAACCATAGAGATACCTAACGTATGCCAACAAACACATTTCTTGGGGTTTTTGCCAAATCACCTCTGAAACCACTCGAAAATCATATCAAAGTGGTGAATAAATGTAGCCTAGGTTTGCTACCTTTTTTTAATACTGTTTTTACAGGAGATTGGGAGAAAGCAGCCCTATTTCAACGAGAAATCTCTAATTTGGAAAAACAAGCAGATACTCTTAAGCGCGAGCTTAGAATCAGCTTACCTCGTGGTATTTTTATGCCTATACAGCGTCAAGACGTACTTGATCTGTTAACCCAACAAGACAAAATTGCCAATAAAGCCAAAGATATCTCTGGCCGTGTATTGGGTCGCAAGTTGAACATTCCAGTAGAAATTCGCGACAGCTTCATGGTCTATCTAGAACGTTGCTTAGATGCAACCAAACAGGCCACTCGTGTTATCAATGAATTAGACGATTTGTTGGAGACAGGCTTTCGCGGTCGTGAAGTTCGTTTAGTGGAAGATATGATCGTAGATTTGGACAAAATCGAAGATGACACTGACGTAATGCAAGTTTCATTGCGCCGAGAACTACTACAGTTAGAGTCACAGCTTAATCCTGTGGACGTGATGTTTTTATACAGCATCATCGAATGGGTTGGGGAGTTGGCCGATATTTCAGAACGCGTCGGCTCGCGACTCGAACTCATGTTAGCCAATTAAGAGACAGTATTAATGGATATTTTACAAACATACGGCTTCGCGCTTATCGTGGTAGCCGCTTCCGTTGGTTTCCTCATGGCATGGGGCATCGGCGCAAACGACGTTGCCAACGCAATGGGTACGTCAGTTGGGTCAAAGGCCCTAACGATTAAACAAGCTATTTTGATTGCTATGGTGTTTGAATTTGCTGGCGCATATTTAGCTGGCGGTGAAGTAACATCAACCATTCGTAAAGGGATATTGGACTCATCCTACTTTGTCGACAGCCCTGAACTTCTGGTCTACGGGATGATATCGGCACTTCTTGCTGCTGGTATATGGTTGGCATTCGCGTCCTATCTAGGTTGGCCTGTGTCTACTACGCATTCCATTGTAGGCGCCTTAGTAGGGTTCGCTGCAGTTGGGGTGAGTGCTGATGCTGTTGCTTGGAGCAAGGTGGGCGGCATTGTAGGTAGCTGGGTTATTACGCCAGCGATATCCGGTTTTATTGCCTATTTGATTTTTCAAAGTGCCCAGAAGCTCATTTTTGATACCGAAAAGCCGTTTAAAAAAGCCCAACGATATGTGCCTTTCTATATGGCCGCTGCGGGCTTTGTGATGGCCCTTGTGACCATTAAAAAAGGCCTTACGCATGTTGGTTTTGATGTAGGTACGGCAAATGGCTTTTATATCGCTATCGCTATCGCTATTTTGGTTGGGGTGATCGGTAAGTTTGCAATTAACCGTATTAAATACGATGAAAAAGCAGACAAAAGTACACATTTTGCTAGCGTAGAAAAAATATTCGCTATTCTGATGATAGTCACAGCCTGCTGTATGGCGTTTGCTCACGGGTCAAACGATGTGGCGAATGCTATCGGACCGTTGGCTGCTGTGGTGAGTATTATTCACAATGACGGTGAGATAACAAAGCAATCTGGTTTAGTTTGGTGGATATTACCGCTAGGTGGTTTAGGCATTGTTGCAGGTTTGGCCTTATTCGGTCACCGCGTTATCAAAACAATAGGTAACGGTATTACGCACCTGACCCCTAGCCGTGGCTTTGCTGCTGAACTAGCTGCCGCATGTACGGTTGTTATCGCTTCTGGTACGGGTTTACCCATCTCTACTACGCAGACATTAGTTGGCGCGGTATTAGGTGTTGGTATGGCCCGGGGCATAGCGGCAATCAATTTAGGTGTCGTGCGCAATATCGTTGTATCTTGGGTGGTGACTTTGCCTGCTGGTGCAGGTTTGTCGATACTATTCTTCTTTGTATTAAAAGGTATTTTTGCCCCTTAGGTAAAACTAAGGTGGTATATCACCAATAAAACAGAGCTTTCAGACTTAGATGCTTTTTCGCTAAGTAAGGGGCTCTGTTTTTTTTCGTCTGAAATGGGCCATAAAACAAATTTATTGAATATTAGCGACTGTCATATAACCGTTATAAAACTGTCATATTATGTGCATCTAATGTCAGTAGATTAATTAAGTAGTTGAATGAGACCGAGCGTAATTCCGTTAATTTCTTTTTGTTTGTGGGCAGTACTTAGCGCCCCAGCGGCGGCAATGCGCGATTATATTGATGTTGTGGGCTCGTCCACCGTTTATGCGTTTTCGACTGTTGTGGCAGAGCGTTTTGGCAAGATATCCGAGTATAGGACGCCTAAAATTGAATCAACGGGGTCCGGCGGCGGATTAAAGCTTTTCTGTCAGGGCGTAGGTATGAAGTTTCCTGATGTCGCTAACTCTTCTCGTCGAATAAAGGCGTCTGAAGTTGAGCTGTGCCGACGCAATGGTGTGCAAGACATCATTGAAATTCTTATTGGTTTTGATGGCATTGTATTAGCCCAGAGTAAATTAGGACCAGAGATCCGTTTAACGCGTCGTGAGTTGTTTTTGGCGCTAGCCAAGAACGTTCCTAATCCTGATGGCAGCGAAAATACTATCGATAATCCCTATCATACTTGGCGTGATATTAATTCAACTTTGCCAAACATTAAGATTGAAGTGCTTGGGCCGCCGCCAACATCGGGCACCCGTGACGCATTTTCCGATTTGGTCCTCGATTATGGTTGCCAGACGTTTGCCTGGTTGGCCGAGTTAACAGATCAATCCCGAGAAGCACGGGAGAAACATAATTTTAAGCTTGCTGGAGAATTCAAACGTAAGCAGCGTCGTCTATGCAGGATGTTGCGTGAAGACGGCGCGTATATCGATGCCGGTGAAAACGATAATCTGGTGGTGCAAAAGTTAAATGCCAATCCTGATGCGCTTGGTTTACTCGGCTTTAGCTTTCTTGACCAAAACAGCGATCGCATAAGAGGGACAAGAATTGATGGATTCGAACCCACTTTTAGCTCTATTGCTAGCGGTAATTATCCTATTTCTAGACCTTTATATCTTTATATTAAAAAGGCGCATATCGGCATGATCCCTGGAATTGAAGCTTTTATAAGTGAATTTATTAGCGAACGAGCGGCGGGAGAGAACGGATATTTATCGCGCAAAGGTATGATTCCGCTATCGCGATCAGAGCGAGAAGACATTGCACAGCGCGTTAAAATGCTGCGGGGCCAAGCACAAAAATGAACAATCATCATAATCAGGAACACAGATATCCAAAAGCTGGATTACTCGCTACGTTAAGTATTGTGGCTGAAAAGGCAATGAATTGAAGTCTATGGAAACCCCGACGCTCATCATTATCACGCTGTTGTGTGCAGCCGGTGCGTATATTCTTGGACGTAATCGCGCCTCCAATATTGCGTACCGAGCGGGTAAAGAAAACGTCTTGCATTCGTTACCTTATTATTATGGCGTATTAAGTGCTCTGTGGTGCGCGCTGCCTTGTTTATTCATTGTGCTTGGCTGGAATTTACTCGATGACTACGTGGTGCATACCGCTATTGTGAAATTATTGCCTGGGTCTGTTCAGGCTCTACCGGATAGTGAAATTGATTTGATGGTCAATACCGTTATCAATAACGCCCTGTATCCGAACGCATTAATCAGCAGCAATACTCCAGAATATTTGTTACAAGCGGGGCAAAATTACCTGCGCTGGCAACAACTGAGTCAGTTGAGTTTAACGGTAGTGGTACTCATTAGTTTAGGGCTGGCATTCTCATTAGGTTGGATATGGATTAAGCCAAAAGTACATGCTCGTCAGCAAGTAGAGCGGGTTTTTCAGTGGTTCTTGTTATTTTGTGCAAGTATCGCAGTTGTAACGACTATCGGCATCGTACTGTCGGTGTTGTTTGAATCGCTGCGTTTCTTCCAGTCGGTGAATCTTTTTGATTTTATACTTGGTACTCATTGGAGTCCGCAAACTGCATTGCGAATTGATCAAGTGGGGGCGTCCGGCGCGTTTGGTGCAGTGCCGTTATTTTTGGGTACCTTACTCATTTCTTTTATCGCCATGTTGGTGGCGGTGCCTGCGGGCTTAATGTCAGCAATTTATTTGTCTGAATATGCCTCGCCTAGGTTTCGCGCGACAGTCAAGCCTATATTAGAAATATTAGCGGGTATTCCTTCGGTGGTATACGGTTTTTTTGCGGCCTTAACGGTAGCGCCATTTATTCGTGATGCTGGCGGCTTACTGGGCTTAGATGTGTCTTCTGAAAGTGCGTTAGCAGCAGGCTTAGTGATGGGCGTGATGATTATTCCGTATGTTTCATCACTATCTGATGACGTGATCAAAGCGGTGCCTCAGTCATTGCGAGATGGCTCTTTGGGGTTAGGGGCAACTCAGTCAGAAACGATTAAGTTGGTGGTGATCCCCGCTGCGCTGCCGGGTATTGTCAGCGGTATACTATTAGCCGCATCACGGGCGATAGGTGAAACAATGATAGTGGTGATGGCCGCTGGATTGGCAGCACATTTAACCGCAAACCCGCTGGAATCGGTGACCACCATTACCGTGCAAATAGTCACTTTGCTGGTGGGAGATCAAGAATTCGATAGTCCTAAAACCCTATCGGCATTTGCATTGGGTTTAATGTTATTTACCGTCACGTTAGTACTTAACTATGTAGCCTTGTATGTGGTGCGCCACTACCGCGAAGAGTATGAGTAAGCCAATGACTAAAGCGACAACGAAGGTATCTGTAGGGAAAAACTTAAAAACCATTGATTTGGTGCAACGTAATTTAGCTAAACGTAAGCGTGCCGAGTGGCGTTTTCGAGCTTATGGCGTGAGCGCTATATTGTTTGGCCTTGCTTGTTTGTTGATTTTATTTAGCGATATTATTGGCAAAGGGCATGGTGCATTCTTGCAAACGCAAATTTACTTGGAAGTGACTTTCGACAGTCAACGATTAAATATCGATGATCCTACTCGTGACGCACAGGTTAGACGCGCTAATTACGATAATGTGATATCGCAAGCCTTGATCGTGCAGCATGAAAGGGATAATAAAGCGACAGCAACCAAAGCAGGTTCGCCCATCACATTATCCGCCTTAGACAAGCGACAGCTTTTAAATCTTATCAGTACTGGTGCGGTATACACCATTAGACAAAGCTTGAATGATAACCCCCGTTTACTTAATCAGACTGTCGGTTTGTGGTTGATAGCTGATGATGACGTAGACAACTATGTTAAGAATATTGGGCATGATGGCAAGGGCTTTAGCAGTCGACTGAACAAACAGCAGCAAGAGTGGGTGAATAATTGGATTGCCAAAGACCAGGTGCGTCAAGTGTTCAACACGACTTTTTTCACTTCCGGCGATTCACGGGAGCCAGAACAAGCTGGGATCCGCAGTGCACTGGTAGGTTCGTTGTATATGTTACTGGTGACAATCGGGCTAACGTTTCCTATTGGTATCGCTGCCGCGGTGTACTTAGAAGAATATGCCGCTAAAAACCGCGTAACAGATTTTATAGAAGTGAATATTAATAACCTCGCAGCGGTACCATCGATAATTTTCGGTTTACTGGGTTTGGCAATTTTTATCGGCTTTTTTGATATGCCTCGTTCTGTGCCTTTAATGGGGGGGCTAGTATTGACCTTAATGACACTGCCCACCATTATTATTTCTAGTCGTGCTGCCATTAAAGCGGTACCGCCGTCCATACGCGACGCGGCGTATGGATTAGGCGCTTCGAAGATGCAGGTCGTGTTACACCATGTCATACCGCTAGCAATGCCGGGCATGTTGACAGGGGCTATTATTGGTTTTGCGTTGGCGCTTGGTGAGACAGCGCCATTATTAATGATTGGGATGGTGGCGTTTATCGTGGATGTGCCAAATGGTTTAATGGACCCTTCAAGCGCGTTACCGGTGCAAATTTTTCTGTGGGCTGATAGTCCCGAACGTGCTTTCATTGAGCGCTCATCTGCTGCGATCATGGTGTTATTAATTTTTTTAATCACAATGAATGGACTCGCGGTGTGGTTGCGTCATCGTCTTGGTCGCAGCTATCAATAATAGGAACAAGCAGTGAATTCAAATTCAGGATACAACGGTTTATTCGATCCAATGCTAGAACAAGGACGAAAACTTGATTTTGCTCAACAAGGCTTGAGTAACAAGACTGTAGGCAATCCGTTCTCAGACAAAGCCAAAATGTCGGTGCGTAATTTAAATGTGTATTACGACAATAAGCAGGCCATTCATGACGTTAGCTTAGATATTAATCGCAACGAGGTAATGGCAATGATCGGTCCTTCAGGTTGTGGTAAATCGACTTTTTTACGGTGTTTAAATCGAATGAACGATACGGTGGATAACTGTGAGGTTGAAGGTGAAGTGACGCTTGACGAACATAATATTTATGATCGTAAACAAGACGTAGTACCCCTTCGCGCCCGAGTGGGTATCGTGTTTCAAAAACCGAATCCTTTCCCTAAATCGATATACGAAAATGTTGCCTACGGACCCAAAGTGCATGGCTTGGTATCGCGTCGCGCTCAACTAGATGAAATTGTTGAAGACAGCTTACGCAAAGCGAGTTTGTGGGATGAAGTGAAAGACCGTTTGTTCTCTCCCGGCACGGGGTTATCCGGTGGTCAGCAGCAACGGCTGTGTATCGCTCGCACTATTGCCGTTAGCCCAGAGGTGATCCTGATGGACGAACCCTGTTCGGCACTGGATCCGATAGCGACCGCTAGAATCGAAGAATTAATGGCAGAGCTAAGTCAAAACTTCACTATCGCGATTGTCACCCATTCGATGCAGCAAGCTGCTAGGGTGTCTAATCGCACGGCATATTTCCATATGGGACGTTTAATAGAAGTGAACGACACGCGTCGTGTATTTACGAATCCAGAGCATGAGCTAACAGAAGCCTACATTACCGGACGATTTGGCTAAACCAAGGGGAACAATATGGAAAGACATATTTCTCAACGCTTCGATTCTGATTTAGAAGCGTTGAAAAGCCAGGTCCTAGAAATGGGCGGCGTGGTAGAGCAACAAATTATTGATTCGGTGAAAGCTATCGAATCGGTCAACCGTACGTTAGCGGAACATGTCCTGAGTGTTGAAGATGACGTGGACCGTCGTGAAGTCTTACTTGATGAAAACTGCACTATGATCTTAGCATGCCGTCAGCCAGCTGCGTCAGATTTACGCATGGTATTGTCGGTCACTAAGATGACGCGTGACCTAGAAAGAATGGGCGACGAAGCGCAAAAAATAGCGCAAATGGCCATTGCTTTAAGCGATGACGGCGCCGCGCCTGGTGGATACCAATCGATCCGCCATATGGGGGCTTTGGTACAAAAAATGGTGAACTCGGTACTCGATGCGTTTGCCAGATTTGATGCTGATAAAGCGTTAGATGTAGCGCGCGCCGATACACAAGTCGATAGAGAATACCAAACGGCGATGCGTGAAATCGTGACCTACATGATGGAAGACCCGCGTTCGATTGGTCGAGTGATGAATATAATATGGGCACTACGTTCGATTGAGCGTATCGGCGATCATGCACGTAATATTGCCGAGCATATAATTTATTTGGTCAAAGGTTATGATGTTCGCCATACCAGTGTCCATGAGATTGCAAAGAGGCTAAACAAGTCTTAAACCACACATTTTCAGCTGGATCATTCATTCAGAACAGGCGATCCAGTTGTTCAAAGCAATTTCCTCAATTAATTTAGTGAAATAGTCTTCAATAATCAGCATAACTCTTCATAAATTCTTAATGAAACTGTCATTTTGTCATGTAGCTGTAATAAATGTGTCATACATTGCGCGCAATTAATTTGAATGCTTCATATACTACAACTGCGATTACCCATCGCAGGTTTATTGAGTATTGTTAAAACCAAATACGCCGTAACATCCCTGCAGATGATTTCCATTAAGGACATATTGCAATCGGGATAAAATGAGATGTGAGTAAACCAACAAATTGGTGGAATGCTCTTTTACTCTCAACAGAAATTTGCGGTCGTACAATAGGAATTCGTTTTCGTATGAATATTAAAAACCACCTAATTGCCTGTAGCGCGTTGATTACAATTTTGCCTATCAATGCCATCGCAGCGGCAAATACGAGTGAAGAATTGGCCACACTTATCGAGCGTATTAATAAACTCGAACAAGAAGTGCTCTCGTTGCGCAGTGAATTAAATTCAGTCGAACTTGAACAGAAAGATCAGACTAAGCGAGTTGTCGTTATTGAAGATGCGGCAGAAGTAGACAGCCCCATCGCGATAAAATGGAAAGGCGCACCTGAAATAAAAGGTGCAGGTGGATGGAGTGTCAAACCCCGGGGACGCGTACTCTATGATTTCGCTTATCTTTCGTCGGTTCCTTCAACCATTGATATTCCCGGTGAAGGATTTTCAAGTGAAGCGAGACGGCTTCGGTTCGGCATAGAAGGCACTATTCCTGGCGGTTTTGGTTACAAGCTTATTGCCGATTATCTTGATGATGTGTCGCTGACTGACGCTTATATTAGTTATAAAGATGGCCCTCTGAAAATTATCGTTGGCCAGCACAATACCTTTCAGGGGCTTGAAGAGCTTTCTAGTAGTAACGATACCAGCTTTATAGAGCGTTCGGCATTTACTGATGCCTTTGGATTTGAGCGCAGAGTCGGTCTTTCCGCAGCATATAATGTGGGTGGTTTTTTACTAGAAGGCGGTGTATTTACAGATAATATCGATGATTTAGACGATGGAAATAATTCCTTTAGCGTCGATGGTCGAGTCACATACGCTACGGTTGTAGATGAGACACAAATACACCTTGGTAGTTCTGTACATGCACGTGATTTGGGAGAAGAAATTGATAGTGTACGCTACCGCAAACGTCCGTTGGTGCACAGTGTTGATACACGTTTTATCAATACAGACCAAATATCAGGTGCCCAAGACGAGTTGAGTTATGGTCTTGAAGCCGCCGTAATTGCAGGGCGTTTTCATGTTGCAGCTGAAACCTACTGGGCCAAGGTCAATCGGACAGAACTTACGAATCCTACGTTTTTTGGTGGATCGATTGAAGCAGGCTACTTCTTAACCCAAGACAAACGTGAATATAAAGAAGGTGTATTCAAGGGCGTCAAAGTAAACAATCCAATTGGCAATGGCGGAGCAGGGGCTTGGCAAATTAACTTTCGTTTCGATCGCCTCGATTTAGTGGACGCGGGCATTGTGGGTGGAGAGCAGGATGCTTATATGGCGTCACTTATTTGGACGCCGGTCGATGAAGTCCGCTTTTTACTAAATTATGGACATCTTTCTTACAGCAACGTCTTAGATATTGTTGAAGGCGCGCCAAATGACTTCTCGGTAAATGTGATAGGTGCTCGAACACAGATCGGTTTTTGAGGCTGCCAGGAAAACACTGTGGTTTTAGAACCGATTATTTAGGCTGAGAGTGAAACTTTCTTTGCACACTCAGCCTTGCTTATCGCTTACATTTTGGACTTTCGAAGCATAAAATTCTGCAAGCAACATCTGAGTATTTAATTTAAACTTATTATATCAATCGTTTTTATTAATGAGTTTCTATGAAATGGCCCAACCTTAAACACCTTCATTATCTTGTTACATTGCATCAAGAGCAGCACTTCCACCGTGCGGCAAACCATTGTCATGTTAGTCAATCGACACTTAGCACTGCTATTCAAAACTTAGAAGAACAGTTTGGTTGTCAGTTGCTTGAACGGGAGCATAAAACGTTTGTTTTTACCCCGTTTGGCTTAGAGCTAGTAGAGCGCAGTCGGCGCTTGTTAAATGAAGCGAATGAATTGGTCGATTTCGCCCAGACTGCTGGCGATTGGCAAGCGGGAAATCTAAAAATTGGTGTCATCCCCACTATTGCGCCATTCTTTTTTGAAGGCTTGATTGGTGTAGTTAAAGAAAACCTTCCTGATATTACCCTGCAGCTACAAGAAGACACCACGACCAATCTATTGAGCCAATTAAATGAAGGGATTTTGGACTTGTTAGTATTGGCATTGCCTATGGAAACCCCAGGTTGTAAACAGCTGGTGTTAGGTCACGACCCATTTCACTTAATTGCGCACTCTGATTTAGTTGAGACATTACCCATGCCCATGGATGTGTCAGGGTTACCGGCGAAAAGTGTGTTCTTACTGCAGCAAGAGCACTGTATGACAGGCCACGCTGTGAGCGCCTGCAACTTACGCCACAAAGAGCAAGTTAATTCGCTGGCTGCTAGCAGTTTGTATACCTTGGTGCAGTTGGCCAACAGTAAACTTGGTTTTACCTTTATGCCTGAACTGGCGATTAAAAATCATATTTTGACTACCACCAAACTCGTTTCTATGCCTGCTGAAGACGGTGCTTATCGCGAAATTGGCTTAGTATGGCGTAACGCTACCACGCGAGTCCGTTTATTCAGATACCTTGCAGAATTACTCGCTCCGTTAACACCTGTTCCTACCTTGAAAAAATAAAAGTCAGTTATTTCAAACTTTTTTAACCCAGTCTGCGACTTTACTTATGGTCAACACAAAAGGGAATCAAATGGGTGTTTGAGAAAAGCGATGAACAGCTAATAGAAAAAGCACAAAAAGGCCATAAGAAAGCCTGGTTGAGCTTGCTCAAACGCTATGAAAAGCCGGTTTATCATTATGGATTGCGAATGACAGGCAATAACGCGGATGCGCTGGATCTGATGCAAGAAGTGTTTATCTCGGTATTTCGAAATCTATCCTCATACCGAGGTGAAGGCAGTTTTAAAGGATGGCTTTTTCGCATCGCCCATTATCGCTGTATAGAATTTTATCGACGTAAGCGGCCTACACAAGGGCTAGACGATGCGCCTGAAATTCCATGTGATGCTGCGCCCGCTGAGCAGCTTATTGAGTACTCCCAGCGCAATACCCTGTTGATCAAAGCGATGCAGCAACTACCATTGGCTCAAAAGTCCGTGGTTGAGCTTAAATTTTTTGGGCACTTTACCTTCGACGAAATCGCCCAACAAACCGGTATGTCAGTCAATACCGCTAAGTCGAGATTGTATGGTGCGTTAACCAAATTGAAAACCCTAATGGAGGTGGATTATGTCGAGCTCTGACAACGCCGAATTACTGGCTTTATGGCTAGAAGGCAAACTGACCCCAAAACAACGGGACGAGTTTGAACAACGCTGTATCCAAGATAGTCAATTTGCTGAGCAAGTGGAAACGGCCGCTATGGTTAAAATAGGTGCTGAGGATTATTCCTCTTTTGAGGTCCCACAGTGGAATAAAGCCGCAACCTTTGAGCCCCAGCAAGCCAGTAATAGTTGGTCGTGGTTATCCGGCGTATCATTTGTAACGTCAGCGCTGGCCATCGTGCTGGTGTTAACGGGTACACAAGTGACTACATCTGATGGGGAGTTACGTATTCGCTTCGGTTCTGGACCGTCAGAACAGGCATTAGCGAAATTGGTAGATAGCAAGTTAGATGCGTTTAAGCAAAATCAGCAAGACGCGTTCAGCTTGTATGCGCAAACGTTACAGCAACAGCAGTTAGAAAGCGCAAGCCAATTGACGAATTATTTGTTGAGTTCAAGTCGCAAGGAGCGCCGCGAAGACTTTGCCGAACTGATTAAGTTTGTTAATCAGCAGCGCAGCGACGATCAGCTTTTTTATGCACGCCAACTCAATCAATTACAACAAGACGTTTATCATGATGCGACTGGCGTCGCATTAGAAAGTATTCAACAGTAGAGGTAGCCCTATGAACATGTCCAAACATATTTTCGTCATCAGCACCGTACTTGTTGCCTTGTGGGCATCCCCCGTTTTAGCTGACACAGATAAGCAAGAATTGACCGGTGAATTAGAAATAATGAGCAGTATTTTGCAAACCGCACTCAAGCAAGATAAGCAAAGAGGAAGTCTGAGCATACGAGATATCGGCTATACCTATCTGCAAAATCAAGGCGTGGTGTTTAAACTGGATTTAAATCGCTACGGTAGCAGGCAAGTGTTCTTTACTGATGGTCACTCGTCTGTGCCTGTCGCGCCGCTTGCGCCTAACGTTTTTGATATGCAAGACCTCGATATCGACATTCACATGGACGAAGATGAAATAGAGGATGCAGTAGAAGACGCCATGGAACGAGCTAAATATTTATCACGTGAATCAAGCAGTAAATTACGTGCGCTAGGTGAAAAACTACGGGAACTCTCACGGGAGCAGCGCGAGTATGAACGCCGTAGCCGAGATCTTGAGTTTGAAAAAAGCAACAGTAACAACGAACGTAAAGCTAACATCGAAGAGCAGTTAAGCGAGTTAAACGCTGAGCTCAAAAAGCTTCAAGCAAAACGCACAGAGATAGAAAGATACAAAACGAAAATCGAGATCGAACGCCAAGCGCAATTACAACAACGAAAAGAAGCTGCAGAACAAGAGCATAAACGCTTTTTAGCTAACTTCGAAGAAAACTTAGGCCAAGTTTTATGTCGTTATGGCTCAGGATTAAGAGCGTTGGATGATAACGAATATGTCAATTTTGTATTAGCTGATTTTACTTCTTTATCGGCTAATGAAAAAGGCAGTCAAGATAGGGTTTATGTCTTTAAACACAGTGATATTCAGGCGTGTGTTAAAGATAAAATAGACCAGAAGACCTTATTTTCTGGTAGTCAGGTGTATGGGTTTTAGATTTTAATCTGCTATTTTTTCTATGCGATAAAAACCGTTACGGGTAACCGCTACTTCTCTTTTGAAGCAGCGGTTTTTACGGTTCTATAATAATCTTCATTGGGTATGCCAAGTCTTGCTCTAAAACGCTAGCCAAGGCGCCTGTATGTCCTTTTAATTACATTCACATCACCCCCTCAATATTGGCTGGAGGGGCTTATGTCGCGGGCGGCTAATTCTGGACGGTGATTTAGCTTGGTTCAGTGTTTCGTCAGGAGATAACCTCATCATTACACTAAACAAAGGGATTGAGGTTGCTATGGTGCAGTACGATTACCTAATACAAATTGCAGGTTAAACATTCTATTTGGCCTAGTATGTAATTTTTTAGCCTTAGCAGTGTGCACATTCATTTAGTGTCTTCACTAATCTGTTTAATCAGTCGAGAATAATCTGCCATCAGCCACATCTATTGGTCAAAAGGGCTTTCGTTTCATAGATTACTCTTTGAATTGCACATGCAAACAATGTGTAACGCTGTTTTGATACGCATTTTTGATGAATATTACGGGAGTTAACATGCACGTTGAG
>TARA_R110000737_G_scaffold120671_2_pt1 | contig 44547 bp, 63 predicted proteins | sample TARA_R110000737 | Tara Oceans TARA_R110000737 (sample SAMEA4398027) | marine metagenome | biome: Polar Biome; feature: [SRF] surface water layer (ENVO:00010504); material: water (ENVO:00002006), including particulate matter (ENVO:01000060) such as... | depth 5 m | reverse complement strand
GGGTCTTCTCTTTTCTTCCCAAATGGCCAGCCCCCAGCCCCTTCTTCCTACTCCTGATCAAGATCCGCCTGATCAATCGGACGCGTGATCGCAAACTTCCCGCTCATCCACCCATGCAGATCACTCATCCGCGCCCGCTCATCAACAAACGGCCAGCTCGGACACTCCGGATGCACCACCTCGCCAGTCGTCGGACACTTCACCCGATCCCGCGCCGTCAGCGCCCCGATCGAAGCCCGCCCCAACCACGACTCAGGAACCTCAAACACAAACCCCCGCTCGGATTCATCCACATGCGAGATCGTCACCGTGCACGAGTCTTCATCCAGCAGCCCATCAATCCGCTCAGGCCATTCCACCAGCCGGATGGACCCATCGCTGCACACCCGATCCCACCCAAGCGCATCAAGCTCGTCCTCATCCCCAAACCGGTAGCAGTCCAAATGCGCAATCGACCCCGCCTCACCCATGATCGTGCACGGATAGTTGTTCATCAGCACGAAAGTGGGGGAGCTGACGAGCGACACATCCACCCCCATCGCCTCAGCCACCAATCGAACAAAGGTCGTCTTCCCCGCCCCCATCTCCCCAACCAGCCGGACCAAATCCCCAGCGCGAAGCACCGAAGCAAAGTCCCGCGCGATCACCCCAGTGTGTTCCAAAGACTCCGAAGATCGTACAAAAGTAGGCATGCCTTGATTGTTCGCATGCTCCCAACGCATTACCACAACATCCGAGTCCGAACCGACTCCTCGATCCCATCCATCGCATCCTTGAGCGCCTCAGCACCGCTCGGATCAGCATCCAGCACCACATACCCAACATCCCCAACCGTCCGCAGGTACTGACCAGTGATGTTCACCCCAAGCGAACTCGCCGCCTCATGGAACTTCCCAAGCACCCCAGGCACATTCCGATGGAAGTTCAAAATCCGATGCGACCGCGCACCATCCACCGTCTGCGAAGGAAGATCCACATTGGGAACATTCACAGCGCCCGTCGTCGTCCCACGATTCACAAACTTCACCAGCTTCTCCGCCGCATCCACGCTGATCGCTTCCTGCGCCTCCATCGTCGATCCCCCGACATGAGGCGTCAAAATCACATTCTCCGCCCCCTGCATCACATTCGTAAACCCCTCCCCCCGTTTCGCAGGTTCAACCGGGAACACATCCACCGCCGCCCCCGCGATATGCCCATCATCCACCGCGACCCGCAGTGCCTCAAGATCAACCACCGACCCACGCGCGTTGTTAATCAAATACGCCCCGTGCTTCATCAGCCCGATCCGCTTGCTGTCCATCATCCCCTTTGTCTCAGCAGTCTCGGGAACATGCAGCGTCACCACATCCGCCACCTCAAGCAACGCCTCAAGCGACCCCACTGAACTCGCATTGCCCAGCGGCAGCTTGCTGTCGCTGTCAAAGAACACCACCCGCATCCCGATCGCTTCCGCAAGCACCGAAACCTGCGATCCGATATGCCCATATCCAACAATCCCAAGCACCCGGCCGCGCACCTCGTGTGACCGATCCGCGCTCTTGTCCCACTCACCCTGATGCAACAACGCCGACCGATGCGACACCCGCCGGTGCAACGCGATGATCTCGCTGATCGTCAACTCCGCGACCGACCGCGTATTACTGAACGGCGAGTTAAACACCGGAACCCCCATCGAAGCCGCGACATCAAGATCCACCTGATTCGTCCCCGCACAAAAACACCCCACCGCAAGCAGCCGCTCGCATTGCTTGAGCACCTCGCCAGTCAGCTGCGTCTTGGACCGAATGCCAACCACATGCGCCCGACCGATCGCGTCGATCAACTCGCCGCCTTCAAGCGCCCCATGCAACGCCGTCACATGAAACCCCTCCCGCTCGATCAGGTGCGTCCCAGATGGATGCGTCCCCTCGAGCAGCACCACCTCGATCTTGTCTTTCGGGAATGAAGTCTGAATCGAATCGCTCATGGCAGCACCTCTCCAATCGTGTCATTTCCTTCAACACCCACAGCACCACCCGCATCAGCAGCATGCAAAGTCACCACCCCCATCGCGATCGCGCCCCCCAAGACCGCCGTCAGCACCAACCGGTAATACCCAAACACCGCCAAGCCGTGCTTGGTCAAGAACGCGACCAACCAACGCACCGCAACCGCCGCGCTGATCGTCGCGACCACCAGCCCCACAATGATCGGCATCCAACCGATCACCTCAAACATGTTCGGCCCATCCCCATTCAAAGTCTTGTACAACGAATACACCGTCGCCCCACCAAGCGTCGGGAGCCCCAGCAAGAAACTAAACTCCGCCGCCCGCTTTGGTTTGAGACCAACCAGCACCCCACCCGCGATCGTCATCATCGACCGCGAAGTCCCAGGCCACATCGCGACGCACTGCAAAAACCCAATGAACAACGCCTGCGCAATGCTGATCTCATGCAGGTCCATCCCCTCGTCAAACACTTCGCCATCTTTGTGCTTCGAAAACTTCCACTTATCAATCACAATCATGAACACCCCGCCCAGCGCCAGCGCCGCAAGCACCGCAGGCGTATTGAACAACTTGCTCTCGATCCAATCATTCAACAACACCCCAAGCACCGCCGCAGGCAAGAACGCAACAATGATTCGGATCGCGAGCTTGAGCCCGTCGGAGTCCTTCCCGATCAACCCCTTACACATCTGCACCACGCGCGGGAAGTACAACCCCAGCACCGCCAGGATTGCCCCCCCCTGGATCACGATATTGAAAGTGTCCACAGCCGACCGCTGGCTTTCTGAGTCTCCAAGCCCCATCAGCTCCGATGCGAGGATCAGGTGACCCGTCGACGAAATCGGGAGATACTCCGTGATCCCCTCGACCAAACCGAGCACCGCCGCCTGCAATAAAGTCATCGTGTCCATAGCGTCTCTCAGTTCAAGTCATGACCACAACCCCGAGTCTAGGGTTCTCTACCAATGATCGACCGATTCACGCCAATTCATGACCCAAACGACCCACGCATCGAGCCATACCGCAATCAAAAAGATGCTTGGCTCAAAGCCGCCCATAACCCCGATGCGCCAAACACCGATTCATCCCAGCCCGACAAAGACCCACTCTTCATCTCAGAAGGTTCCCTCGTCCTCGAACACCACATCGCCTCCCCCTACCCGCTCCACTCGATCCTCATCGCCGAATCCAAAGTCGAATCCCACGCCGACCTCCTCGCGTCGGTTCCAAAAACCATTCCGATCTACACCGCCACCCGCGCCATCCTCGACCAAATCACAGGCTACCCCATCCACCGAGGACTCCTCGCCGCCGGCCATCGAATCCCAAACCCTCCACTCGCAAACCTCCTCCAGTCCGCCCGCGCCCTCGTCATCCTCGAAGACCTCGCCAACCACGACAACCTCGGATCCGTCTTCCGCTCCGTCGCCGCCCTCTGTGGCACCGGGGTCCCCGTCCTACTCTCCCCACGCTGCTGCGATCCGCTGTACCGCAAGTCCCTCCGAGTCTCAATGGGACACGCCCTCACCATCCCCTTCACCCAGATCCAAGAACAGTCCGATTGGATCTCAACCCTCACAACCGTCCAAGTCGCCGGATTCACCACCCTCGCCCTCACCCCCGCTCGTGACGCTCTGGACATCGAACAAATCGCCCAAGAAACCGCCAAAAACATGCTTTCAGCCCCAAAACTCGCCCTCATGCTCGGCGCCGAAGGCCCAGGACTCACCCCAGAGTCCATCCAAGCCGCCTCAAACAAAGTGAAAATTCCTTTGGCAAGTACTGCAGATTCTCTGAATATTTCCGTCGCCGCAGCCGTTGCTCTCCACAGATTGATCCCCCCGCAAGGCTAATCAGCCCGTTCAGATTACCAGCGGAGATCAACATACGAGGGGTTCGTTCGCGTGCCCTGTCGTGCATGCACTCACACAAACCGTTCATCTTTGGAGAACATCAATGTCACACCTCATCGCCATGCTCATCGCCTCATCCGGAATCGCCCTCACCACCGCAGGCCCAAACTGCACCCTGTGCGCCGACAAAGGGGCCGAAAAGTCCGCTGACAAATCCAGCATGTGCTGCGACGCAGGTGACTGCAAAGGATGCCAAGAAAAGAAAGCCAAAGCCTACGAAGCCGCAGAATGGCCCGCACACAACACCGACCTCTACGCCAATGACCTCCAAGGCAAACCCCTCCCAGTCGCCCTCGGCACTGAAACCTGGCTCTCCGATACAGTCGACACCGAAGGCAAAGTCGTTGTCCTCGACTTCTGGGCAACCTGGTGCCCGCCTTGCCGCGCCGCATCACCAATCCTCGATGAACTCCAAAAAGAAAACCCAGACGCACTCGCCGTCATGGCAATCGCCGGGCAACGCGACCCACAGTCCGATGTCCAGTCCTACATCGACGAGCACCCAGTCGCCTACGCAAACCTCTACTCAGACAGCCAAGCCGTCTACGAGTCGTTTGAATCCAAAGGCATCCCACTGGTCGTCGTCATCTCAACCGATGGCATCATCCGCTGGATCGGAAACCCACACGAAGAAGGGTTCCTCCCAGCCGTGAACAAGACCATCGCTGCAGACCCAGCCATCCAAACACGAGTGACCGCCAAACCAGCCGCCCACTCCCACGACGGCTAAACCGCCCAAAACCAAGCTCCTACCAAAGTTTTCAGGGATGCCGCAACCGGTGCAAACCACCCCGGTACACCCGAAAGACCCACAACTCAGCTTTCTTCAAAGCTCCCCCAAACACCCGCTCCTTAAAAAGGCGGGTGTTTGCTTTGAGTAAAGCCCGTTTCATACCCGCATTTTCTCCCATGACCACCGTATTCGCGCTTGGGAACCCAGCAAGTTTCTGATACACTCGACCTTCCAAAGATATTCTCGGACACTCGGCCAGTTCCATACGGAGACCCCACATGAATCCACGATCCATCATCACCCTCGCCGCCGTCGCTTCACTGGTCCCAATCCTCGCGATGGCGCCCGAAATCAAACGCGAACTCAGCGACTCCCGCGACACCATCGACGCGCTCGAAACCAAGCCATTCGATCAAGCCGCGCTCGCATCACTCACCGACTGGACCCACCCCGGAACCCTCTCAAGCTCCAACACCCAAGGCAAGGTCGTCATCATCGCGATGATCTCCGCCGGTGAACCCGCCTCCTACATGACCCTCTCCAAACTCACCCGTATGGAGCGCGACAACGAAGACCAGATCGTCATCGCCGCGATCCACCCCGACGCCGGATGGGACGAGATCAAAGACAAGATCAACGCCGGTCGAATCACCGTCCCCATCGCCCGCGATGAAGGAGGCGCCTTCGCTTCAGCAATGCACACCGACGACTACCCAGACATCTATGTCATCGACCGCGCAGGCAACCTCCGCTTCGCCGACCTCGACGGACGATCCCTCAAAGCCGCCGTCAAGCAACTCACGAGCGAAACCCCTGAAACCGCAGTCGCAAACGCCGCACTCCAAGCCCAAGGCATCGCTCCCGAAGCCGCCCTCGCATCCGCAGCATCGATCAGTCCCGCCGCCTACGACAAAGCCCCTTGGCCAGACCACAACGGTCGACAGTTCCATGCCGACAACTACCAAGGGCAAAAACTCCCCGTTCCAATGGGCAACGAAGATTGGGTCGATAACGAACGCTCCCTCGAAGGCAAAGTCCTTGTCCTCGACTTCTGGGCAACCTGGTGTGGACCATGCATCGCCGCCGCGCCAATGCTCCACGATCTCCAAGACTCCTACGAAGGCAGACTCGAAATCGTCGGCATCGGTGGGTCCGAAAAAGAAGAAACCTTCCGACGCTATGTCCTCAAGAAAAAGGGCAACTACGCACAAATGTTCGACAAGAACAAAACACTCAACCGCGCCCTTGGAATCACAGGCATCCCCCATGTCGTCGTCCTCTCAACCGACGGCGTCATCCGCTGGCAAGGCAACCCGCTCAGCGATGAGTTCAAGCAAGTCGTCGCGATGACCATCGCCGCCGACCCCCTCCTCGCCGCCAACAAAGACTAAGAGCGACGCATCAACCACCCATCCAAATCCCACCACACCCCGCCGACTCATCTCGACGGGGTGTTTCTTTTCCAATGACAGATCTATAACTCCCCAGCCATGACCAACCAAACACCCACACAAGCCCCCACGCAAGACCCCATCGCCCATGTCGTCCTCCTCAACCCCGAGATCCCCAACAACACCGGATCCATCGGCAGAACCTGCGTCGCCACCGGCGCCGCCCTCCACCTCATCCACCCCCTCGCCTTCGACATCGACGAAAAAGCCTGCCGAAGAGCCGGTCTCGACTATTGGCCCCGCCTCAACCTCACCAACCACGACTCCCTCCAAGACTACAACCAATCAAGCGCCGCAAAAGCCGCCCCAAACACCTGGTTCCTCACCGCCCGCGCCTCCAAAACCATCTACGACATCCCCATGACCAAAGGCGATCACTTCGTCTTCGGCAAAGAATCCGTAGGGCTCCCCAAAGACCTCCTCGACCAGCACCCAGACCAATGCGTCTCCATCCCCCTCACCCCCGGAGAACGCTCCTTGAACCTCTCCACGGCCTGCGCAGTCACCCTCTACACCTGCATCCAGTCGCTCCTGAGCACCAACCAGCTCAAAACCGACGCCGATGGACGCCTGATATCCACTTGATACCCTAACGAATATCAAACATAATATAATTTGAATGATTCTCAAGAGACCAACGAACCCAAAGAAATGCTTTGCGTATAACAGGTGTTGCAGTGAGGTGTCCGGGTTAAGTGATTCCCCGAGACACCGCCAGACTGATTCCACGGAAAAAGTCTGAGTAAATGTAGTTCTCTCCTCTCTCCAGAACAGTGTGCCGTGGTAACTCGCGGTACACTGTTTTTTGTCCATCACCCGTGGCCAACCAACACGCCAACGCAACCCAATCCAGCACGACAATGACCAGATCAAACCACACTCCGATCTTCTCCCGAACCCGCATCGCGATCCTTCTTGCGAGCGTGGGAACGCTCTGCCTCTTGCCCGCGTGCCAAAAAACACTTCTCCACGCCGACGACGCACGCTCACCCTTCGATCGCTACAACCAAACACGCACCCAGTACGCGCCACCATACCTCGAAGATGAATACGGCCGGCGCACCCCAAACCTCCGCGACCGTCTCGTCCAGTCCGACGAATAGTCACACCGCAAAACGACCGAAAACAACTCGCCAATTCCCACACAAATGGTTTGTTCGGTTCCGGTAAGTACACAATTCGTCACAAGCAGAAATGTGCGCGGAAACATCCATAATTTACGCACCAATGTGCAAGAAACGAGCGTGCAACGCCCGAATGAATATGATAATCTGAACTCCCTAGGAACCGAACCCGATATGGCCGCAAAAGTCACAGTCCGAACAAACGCCAGCATCCGCACCAAGATTGTGTGGGGCGCGCTTGTCGTATCAATGACCGGCCTCGTCGGACTCCTCTCACTCCTCGACACAGGCAACCCAGCACTCAGCGCCCGTGGTGTCTCCCTCTCACCACTCGCAAGCATCACCGGCACCCGAGGCGTCGAAGCAATCTTCAACACCAAAGCCGATCTCGAAGCAACAAAGTGGGACTCCATCGTCATCGTCCACTCAGGGTCACCCGCAGGTTCAGCAGAATCCATCGGCGCCCAGCACAAAGCGGTCGGATACGACGGGCTCAGCTACCACTTCCTCATCGGAAACGGCACCGGAATGGGTGACGGCGAAATCCACCTCGGAAACCGCTGGCTCAACCAAACCCAAGGCGCCCAGCTCGCAGGACTCCGCACCTCAAAGACTTCCAACGCCATCGAAATCTGCCTCATCGGCAACGGCGACCGCAAACCATTCTCCGATGAACAGATCCGATACCTCGCAGAAATCGTCGGCGCACTCACCGAACGATTCAACATCTCACAAGAACGAGTCTTCCTCCACGAAGACCTCGCCCCGACCACAAGCCCGGGACGATACTTCCCAAGAGCAAACTTCAACGAGCTCCTCGGGACGATCTAACAACCGACCCAGACAGCAAATACACGCCTCCGAACATCTGTTCGGAGGTTTTTTCATTCCACGATCCACAAGATCGGGAACCGCACACGCATCCGATCCATATAATGAGGGTCGATGCAGGATGCAAATCCCACACCGATATCGTCGCCCATCTCGTCGGGCATTCTTTGCACAGGGTCTCTCCCGATTGATATCTGCATCCACTCCGCTCGGCTGTTCAGACACCTGTTCCGCAGAAGCGGGGCAAATCCACTACCCCAATGAGCCGCTTCAGGTCTACTATGAAGCACCCGATAATCGGCGATTTCCGATTCAAGGTGCAATCCAAAGCACGCTGAGCCGAACTACTCATACAGGCTCCAGAGTTCTTGGATCATCCACGATCAAAGTGGCGGCTCAGAGCAACAGGTTTGGATACCCAAGTTCAGAAACCTGAACAGCAGACAGATTCAGCATCGGAAAAAGACTTTCATGACCGACGGACTCACGACATTCAAACCAGGCGAAACCGTCGAAGGCTTCCGGATCATGTCCGAAATCGGACGCGGTGCCGCATCAGTCATCTACCTCGTCCAAGACCCCAAGACCAAACAGATCTGGGCGCTCAAGCATGTCGAGAAAACCGACGCAAAGGCGCAGCGATTCCTCGATCAAGCAGAGATCGAATACAAAATCGCAAACCAGATCAACCACCCAGCCATCCGGCGCATCGAGAAGCTCATCAAAAAGGGCTCACTCCTCAAGTGCAAAGACCTTTACCTCGTCATGGAACTCGTCGACGGCATCTCCATGTTCGAAGAAACACCCACAGACCTCCCCGTCATCGTGGACCTCTTCCAACAGACCGCATCAGGTCTCGCTGAAATGCACAACCACGGCTATGTCCACGCCGACATGAAACCACACAATGTCATCCTCGGCGCCGACATCCACGGCAACCTCACCGCAAAGGTCATCGACCTCGGACAGTCCTGCAAAATCGGCACCATCAAAAAACGAATCCAAGGCACCCCAGACTACATCGCACCCGAACAAGTCCACCGCCGAGAGATCACACCCAAAACCGATGTCTACAACTTCGGCGCGATGATGTACTGGGTCCTCACAGGCAAAAACATCCCAACCGCGATGGGCACCAACTCCGATTCACTCGTCGGCTCACGCGACGACGCGATGATCGAGAAAGCCACCCCGATCTCCGAACTCCGCGACGATCTCCCAGATCGCCTCGCCGATCTCATCATGCAATGCTTCGAGGTCGATCCAGACCGCCGACCAGAGATGGACGCCGTCGCAAGCAAGCTCGACCTCATCCTCGGCATCATCCGCTCCCCCTCGTCGATCACCGCCGAAGAAGCGTAAAGCACGCCTCCCCCTCTCCAATTCCCACACCATCCCCCAATCACCCGCTTAGGTGGTCTTTCGCCTATCCTACTGCTCACAAGATCCCCCAAGCGAGCACCCGATGTACACCATCGACATGTCCAACCCAGCCGAAGTTGCCCAGACCCTCCTCGCAGGCGCCGAAGCAAACCGCACCGCATCATGCCGCAAAGGTTCCATCGACCACATCTCCGCGCCAGGACACCTCATCGCATCCGGTGACACCCACGACCACCCAAGAAACTTCCGCGCCATCGTCGCCGCCGCCGGCCTCGACGGCGAGTTCGGCTCCGAACCCAAACACCTCACCCTCCACGAGATCATCCACCCCGACATGAAGCAGCCGCTCCCAGGAGAGCCCGCCCCGGTGGACACCAGCTACCGCGGACTCACCCGCGTCGCCAAACTCAAAACCCAATACCCCGAGTTCGTCCACTTCCTCCTCGCCAACCACGAGCTCGCCCAAGCCACCGACTCCCTCATCGTTAAGAACGGCGTCCGCTGCGTCGAAGCCTTCAACGCCGGGATCGACCAAGAGTTCCCAGACCCCATCGACGCCGAGTCCGTCCGCGACGCCGTCAAAGAGTTCGTCCTCTCCATGCCCATCGGCCTGCGAGCAAGCTGCCCCAAAGGCGACATCCTCTGCACCCACTCGCTCCCAGGACCCGCAATGATGGACCGTTTCGACACCACCATCATCAACCGCGACCTCACCGAACAAGACTACGAGCCCCGCGTTGGTTCCGCCCACCTCATGACCTGGGGACGAGGCTACGACCACGAACAACTCGAAGACCTCACCGAAACCTGGGGCATCAACCTCTTCATCCTCGGACACGAACACGCCACCAACGGCTACGCCCTCATCGAACCCAACGCCATCGTCCTCAACACCGACCACGACAAAGGCGTCTACCTCCCAATCGACCTCGACCACCCCCCAAGCCTCACCCAAGCCGCCACCGACCTCGTCCACATCCACTAAACCGATTCTCCTTCAAAGCCCACTCCTTCAAAGCCAACCCCTTCCAAACCCATTCCTATAGAAAGTGCCGAAGATGCAAGTCAACTTCCTCGTCTGCGGCGCCCAAAAATCAGGCACCACCGCCCTCGACCACCATCTCCGTCAGCACCCCAACATCTGCATGTCTACGCCGAAGGAAACCCACTTCTTCGACGACGATGCACAGTTTGAATCACAGTCCAAAACCAACCAACCCGACTACACCCACTACCACACCCACTTCAAACCAACCCCCTCCCAAACACTCCTTGGCGAATCCACCCCCATCTACATGTACTGGAACAACTGCATCCAGCGCATCCACACCTACAACCCCGCGATGAAACTCATCATCATCCTCCGCAACCCCATCGAGCGTGCCTACTCCCACTGGAACATGGAAACCGCGCGGGGAAACGAATCCGAACCATTCCTCGATGCGATCAAGCGCGAACAAGACCAACGCATCGGTCAAGATGGCAACCAATCCCGCATCACCTCATACCTCGACCGAGGCAACTACGCCAAGCAGCTCACCCACATCTGGTCCATCTTCCCCAAACACCAAACCCACATCCTCAAAACCGAATCCCTCCGCGACCATCCATCCCAGACCATGTCCTCAATCTTCAAATTCCTCGATGTCCCCGACGCCCCCATCCAACCCGACCACCTCTTCGCCCACCCCTATCCCGAGCCCATGACCAAAGAAATCTTCGCCCACCTCGCCGACCATTTCACCCCATCCATCCAACACCTCGAATCCCTCCTCAACTGGGACTGCTCCCAGTGGTATACCAAAGCAGACTCGACAAACACACCATGAAGTAAACCCGAGCACAACAAACCCAATGCCCCCGCCCACCCCAATCTGCCCCAAATGCGGCTACGACCAATCCGGCACCATCGCCACATGGTCCACCCAATGCCCAACCCAAGGCACCTGCCCCGAGTGCGGATTCGAGTTCGACTGGTTCAACATCTTCAACCCAGAACACAACAACCTCCGATGGTTCGTCGAACACGCCCGGTCCCCATTCCAATCCATTCGCAGAACTCCAAGCACACTCTTCCGACTTATGTTTCCAAATAGATTCTGGAAGCAAGTCCAACTCACCATCTCCCTCAAACCCAAAGCCCTCGTGATCTGGTACATCCTCTTCACGCTGCTCTTGCACACACTCCTCGTCCTGCCGTATGTCATGTACTATTACCTCCGAAACAAATCCCTCAACAACTGGTACTGGTCACACTTCCAATCAAGAGGCCTCTACGCCTACCCAGAACTCGCCTTCAACGCATTCTTCCAAGGCATCTTCGAAATCCAATCCCCTATGGGAGCAAACGGCTTCAACGCAACATGGATCCAGTTCACAGGCTGGCCAGCATTCATCAACCTCTTCGCACGCCCAATCAGCTTCAGTCTCGGCGTCAACCTCATGTGGCTCACGATCCTCCTCGTCATCCCCACCACACGAAAAATCGCCAAAATCCGAAAGGCCCATGTCTGCCGCGCCTTCGTTCTCAGCATGCTCTGCACCTTCATCATCTTTGAAACAAACAGGTTCTCTACCAAAGGAATCAGCTTCTACTGGTACGCACACCAAGAAATCCTCGGCCGCCGACCACTCGTCCAACTCCTCGTCATCTGGCAAATCCTCTTCTGGCCCGCCGCAATCATTCAAGGCTGGCAGATCAAACCCGCCAAACTCATCATCACCCTCGGCACCATCGCCGCCCTCCTCGCCGGATTCCTCCTCAACATCACCATCTTCATCCTCCCAGACCTGATCAATTAACCAACAACCCTCCCGGTTCTCTCGCCATACCATTGTCCATGACCAGCACCACAACAGCATCCATCGATCAATCAATCCTCGACACCATCGCCGCTACTGACCCACAGGTCGCCGACATCATCGCCGCTGAGCGTGACCGTCAAGAACACACGATCGAGCTGATCGCCTCCGAAAACCACGCATCACCCGCCGTCACCGTCGCCGCGGGAACATGCATGACCAACAAATACGCCGAGGGCTACCCCGGTCGCCGCTACTACGGCGGATGCGCCCACCACGACCAAGTCGAACAACTCGCACGCGACCGCGCCAAACAACTCTTCGGCTGCAACTTCGCCAATGTCCAGCCACACTCCGGCGCCCAAGCAAACACCGCCGCATTCATGGCCATGATGGAACCCGGAGACACCTTCCTCTCCCTCGTCCTCAAAGACGGCGGACACCTCTCCCACGGCATGCACCTCAACTTCTCCGGCATCTTCTACAACCCAGTCCACTACGCGCTCCACTACGACCCCGCGCACCCACAACACGAACAAATCGACTACGACTCCGTACGCGCCGCCGCCCATGAGCACAAACCCAAAATGATCCTCTGCGGCTACTCCGCCTACCCAAGAGTCATCGACTTCGCCAAGTTCCGAGAAATCGCAGACGAAGTCGGCGCCACACTCATGGCCGATGTCGCCCACATCGCAGGACTCATCGCCGCCGGCGAACACCCAAGCCCCTTCCCACACGCCCACATCGTCACGACAACGACACACAAATCCCTCCGAGGCCCCCGCGGCGGCCTCATCATGACCAACGACGAAGAACTCAACAAACTCATCAACCGCAATGTCTTCCCCGGAGTCCAAGGCGGACCCCTCATGCACATCATTACCGCCAAGGCAATCGCCTTCGGTGAAGCACTCAAACCCGAGTTCAAAACCTACCAAAAACAAGTCATCAAGAACGCACAAAAACTCGCCGCCGACCTCACCAACCTCGGATTCCGAATCACCAGCGGCGGAACAGACAACCACCTCATGCTCGTCTCACTCGTCGAAAAAAACCCAGAACTCACCGGCAAAGACGCCGAAAAATGGCTCGAAAACGCCGGACTCATCACCAACAAAAACGGCATCCCAGACGACCCACGCTCACCCATGATCACCTCAGGAATCCGCTTGGGAACACCCGCCACCACCACCCGCGGCTTCAAAGAACCCGAGATGACCCAAATCGCCAACTGGATCAACCAAGTCATCGAATCCAACGGCGACGAAACAACAATCACAACCGTCCGCAACCAGGTCACCAACCTCTGCAAGCAATACCCCCTCGCCCACTAACCAAACCAAGGCAACCCGTGGCACAGGCGTCCCGCCTGTGATCTTCATCATTTGAAGGCTTCCAAATCTTTCTCCTCCCCCGGCATCATTGGGGGGCGGGGCAGGTTTCGCGCAGCGATGGCGAAGGTCTTCCCCAAGACCACCCAAACGACAAACACCATTTCATCTCTTCAATACAGTCAATCCAAAACGAAAGACTCAAGAATGAAACCCCCCAAAGACTTCGCCCCAACATCGCCGGACATCCCATCGACCGATGACCTGACCCCAGCCCAACCCACCGCGATCATCAACGACGCCGACATCGACCGCGCGATCATCTCATGTAACCCACCCAATCCAATCCGCGCCTCCAGCATAGTGATCGAACAATCACGCATCCAAGCGCAGTCTCTCCTCGCATCCACCCTCCCCAACATCCGCATCACGGACGCCATCTTCGACCGCGCTGATCTGATGGGAGCCACCTGGACCGACGCCCGCCTCACCCGCATCCAGTTCAACGATTGCAAACTCACTGGCTTCGACGCGCGAGACTCCGACCTCCAAGACCTCCACTTCACCAACTGCAAAGCCCCCGACCTCTTCATGCTTGGCGCAACCCTCACAAGAGTCCGCTTCGATCAATGCCAGCTCCCCAACCTCGACCTCACCGGCGCCACGATCAAATCACTCGCGATCCGAGACTCTGGCGCCCAGTCCCTCCGCCTCATCAACACCCGCATCGACCACCTCGATCTCCGAGGCAGCATCATCGACCACATCGCCCTTGATCTAACCAATCCCGCCAACCTCCGCAACATCATCATCACCCCCCAACAAGCCCCCGCCCTCGCGATAGCACTGGGTGTGCAGATCTCCGGCTGATTGAGTCGTCACGCGCGGTCAGTGCCTTCCACAGAGGGTGGCATGGAGGTGTCGTCTTCGACTCCTCCATGATCTTCGCCCACCAACCAAACAAGGGTGCCACGGCTTGACCGTCTTCGGCAAGCCGTGTCTTCCATTCCACCACACACTCGAAAGCGGACGGGTGCCCCGACTCTCCGTCCCCGGCGCAGTCGGGTCTTTAACCATAAATAGTGACAACAAGTTCTTTCTCCTCCCCCGGGCTTCATTTGGGGGGCGGGGGAGGTGTCGCGCAGCGACGGAGGGGGTCTTCACTTATCCCCCATCAATCTCAGCCTCCGCATCCTTCCGCGCCTGATCCAACACCTTCGAATCAAGCTCCACCGTCCCCTCCCCAACCTCCAAAATCACATGCACGCTGTCCGTGTAGGTCCCCGCCTTCCCAGAGATCGCATCAACGCTCATCCCGATCAACCCACCAAACACCGTCTTCCCCTCAACAGATCGATTCAGTTTCAGCACCGCCGTCTTGTACCCATCAAGCGAGATCTCCACCACCTTGTCCCGCCCCTTCCGCGCAATCTCAACCTCGCAAGGCGTCACCCCAAACTCGTCGCCATCCATCGAAACCACCGCCCCGCTGGGTTCACTCGTAAACCCAACCTCTTTGTACTTCTCATTCCGAATCGTCGCGCACCCACCCATCGACGACAGCAGCACCGGCACCATCAACACAAACCCAACAAACATCTTCGGCAAAACCACGCGCATAGCAAACTCCTAAAGAGGTAGAAGTTCACAATACCCGATCTCTCGCCCGCTCACCGAATCACTGCGGACGATCTTTCAACTCATACCGCTTGTCAATCTTGAGCTTGCCCCAGTTGAACACCCCCTCAACCGTCCGAGGCGGATCATCATCCAACCGAAGGTACTCAATCTTCCCAGACTCATACACCCGGTACATCGTCTCATCCGTCGCCGTGTACGCGATGACATCATCCTTGAGCACTTCACCCATCCCACCAAGCACCGCGCCGATCGCAAGCATTCCCGCGCCCACAACCCCAATCACGAGCCGAGCGTTCCGTTTCTCCAACCGCTCGATCCGTGCGCACAAATTAGTGTCATTGTCCCGCCGTGCAGGACCCATTCCCGCCGTATCTGAATCGTTCATCGCATTCTCCTAAATCGGAACCCCAATTGTTCCCCGTGGAACAATTGCGACCCGTCTACACCATAACCGATCCCCGATACGCCCCGCTGACACAATCGGATACCACCAAACTACTATCTGTCCATGAAATCCGCATCCACACTCCTGATCGCTGTATTTTTCCTCATTCTCCCCGCCTGCTCCAGCGGCAGACAGCGCACCGCTCGCCCCCCAGTCCCGCCGCCAGCCGGACCGCCGGCGATGATCGGACACATCGTCTTTTTCCAGCTCCAAAACCCAAGCGATTTCCACGCACTGCTCCACGATGCGGATTGGATGCTGGGGACAATTCCCAGCGTCGAGTCCTATGCCGCTGGGAAGCATCTGGATACCGGCCGATCGACGGTGTCGTCGGACTATGACCTCGCGGTGTATCTGGGATTCAAATCCGAAGCAGACCTTCGCGCGTATGTGATCGACGATCAGCACATCGGGTTTGTCAACAAATGGAAGCCGCGGCTCAAATCGCTCGAGGTCTACGACATGCTCGATTGGCCAACCACGCGCTACGGCGTGCGCTGATCCAAATGATGAGCAGGTCGATTACTCGATGATCTCAAGATCGAGGCACGCTTGTTTTTCGCGGTGGGTCACGACGAGGTCGCGGATGAAGACGGCGATCGCGGTCCAGATCAGCACGAACGCGGCGAACTTGAGGGGGGTGAATTTTTCACCGAAGAACACGACCGAGAGCAGGAGCTGTCCGGTGGGTGCGGTGAACTGGAGCAAGCCGATGGTGCTCAGCGGGAGCAGACGCACGGCGTTGGTGAAGCAGACGAGCGGGATGATGGTGAAGACTCCACCCAGCAGCATGAGCAGGGTGATGGGGAGGGGTGTGGATTCTGCCATGAAGATTCCGGTGTTGGACTGCGCGAGGTAGATCATGAGTCCGATGCAGATGGGGAAGAGCATAGCCATTTCGAAGGTGAGTCCGATGGTGCCGGTGACATTGACCTGTTTGCGGAGGAGGCCGTAGATTCCGAAGCTGGTGGGGAGGAGGAGTGAGATCCAGGGCCAACCTCCTCCGGCTTGGAGTTCGGCGACGGTCATCATCCCGACGGCGGCGACGGCGATCCCGATCGCAATTTTCTGGAGGCGGGAAAGTTTCTCGCCTAGGAATAAAAAACCGAGCATGATCGAGAAGAGCGGGTTGATGTAGTAGCCGAGGGATGCGTGGTTGAGTCGGTCGGTGCTCACGGCGTAGATGAAGAAGAACCAGTTGATGGAGATGAGTCCGGTGGTGGGGATGAGGACTTTGAGTGAGGACCAGGTGGTGAACGCTTTGATGAGTTCGGGGAGTCGTTTGGTGAGCGCGAGGATGAGGAGGAGGATGGGGAGTCCGAAGACGACGCGCTGGGCGAGGACCTCGAGCGGGACGGCGCCGTTCTTTGAGAGGGTGCGGAAGAAGAGGGGGACCATGACGGCCCACCAGCCGAAGGCGCCCGAGGCGAAGAGGAACCCTTTGCGTTTGTCGAGTTGGTCTTGGGTTTTGCCCGTGGTGGTTGTCATGCGGGCGATGCTAGGTGGTGCTTTGAAGAGGGTTCTGCGAGGTTCGGGGATTCGTGTCATACTGTTCGAGAACTTGATTGCGGAAGGGAATATTCATGATTGCTCGGCTCGGTAGTGGATTGTCCAAGGTGTTCTCCAAGACGGCTCCGGACCCGTTTGTGATCGCGGTTGGACTGACGGTCTTGACGGCGGTGCTCGCGGTGACGATCGGGTATGGGGGATCGGCGAGTGAGCTTTCGATGGTTGATAAGTCCAAGCTGATGCTCGATTCGTGGCGGGGTCCCGATGGGCTGTGGAAGTTTCTTGCGTTCGGGATGCAGATGTGTCTGATTCTGGTGACGGGGCATGCATTGGCGGCGAGCAGACCTGTGCGAAGAATGATCGATTCGCTTGCGGGGCTTCCCAAGAGCGCGGGGAGCGCGGCGGCGATGGTGGGGTTTCTCACGATCGTGCTGGGGTTGATCAGTTGGGGGCTTGGGTTGATTGTCGGGGCGCTCTTGGCGCGGGAGGTCGCGCGGTCATTGCGGCATCGCGGGATCAAGGCGCACGGGGCGCTGCTGGCGGCGGCGGGGTACATGGCGCTGCTGGTGTTTCACGGCGGGTTGTCGGGGAGTGCGCCACTGAAGATGACCTCGAAGGTGGAAGCGGAGAGTGTGCTGCCTGCGAGTGTGGTGGAGATGCTGACGGTGGACGGTGTGTTCGATGGGGTGTCGCTTTCGCAGACGGTCTTCTCTCCGATGAACTTGTTTGTGTGCGGGGGGTTGTTGGTGCTTGTGCCTGGTGTGTTGTGGTTGTTGACGCCTAAGGGTGGGGAAGGGCGGGAGGATGAGATTGTTGAGATGCCGATGAGTGATGATCCGGTGATGGCGGATATTGATGATGGTCGGCTCAAGGGGTTTCCGGATTGGATCGAGCGGTCTCCGATTGTGGTTTGGGTGCTTGCGTCGGCGCTGCTGCTCGGGTACTGGCGGTTTGTGGATCAGTCGGGGGTGCTGCGGATGGGGCCCAACGAGATCAACATGGTGATGCTCGCGCTGGGGTTGATTCTGCATGGGTCGGTGCGGTCGTATATCAGCGCGGCGGAGGACGGGGCGGCGGGGTGCGCTGGGATTATTCTGCAGTTCCCGCTCTATGCGGGGATCATGGGGATGGGTGTGAGCAGCGGGTTGGTGACTGATTTTTCGCACTGGATCGGTTCGTTTGCGACGGAGACGACCGGGCCTTTGATGACATTTTTGAGTGCGGCGGTGGTGAACCTGTTTGTGCCCAGTGGCGGGGGGCAGTGGGGGATTCAGGGGCCGATCGCGCTGTCCACCGGTGCGGAGGTTGGGGTGAGTCCCGGGAAGATGATCATGGCGGTGGCGTATGGGGATCAGCTGACGAACATGTTGCAGCCGTTCTGGGCGCTGCCTTTGCTTGCGATTACGCGGGTGAAGGCGCGGGAGATTGTGGGGTATACGGCGGTGGTGATGGTTGTGGCTGGGGTTTGGATGGCGATTGGGTTGTTGGTGTTTTAGAAATACAGTACCATTGCAGAAATTGCCATTAGTAATGTCACGAGTATTAGCACCATAAAGGGTTTCGCATAATCGGAGTTGCTTGTTGCGTATGTGCTGAGGGCTTGGGTATAGGTTGATTTGTAGCCACACTCTGGGCATGTGATCATTGTTATATTGCCATTGACAGCATCGCTGGCGGGGATGTGGCCGCTGAGTGAGTATGAGCAGTTGGGGCAGATTGGTTCGCGATCTGGCATCGCTGGAATGATAGTGTGTTGAGGTGGCTACGATTGGCCCTATGACTACAACTGCTGAACAGACTGAGCCGCAAACCATTGAGACTATTTCATTTGTGTCTCTTGGGTGTCCCAAGAACCTGGTGGATTCTGAGAAGATGCTGGGGTTGCTTGCGGCGGATGGGTTGCTGCCTGTCTCGGCGGAGGCGATGGACGACGCGGAGCATGATGATCTTTCGATCTCGGGATCGGAGCAGGATTCGAGTGCGGTGTCGGGGCGGGTGACGCCTGCGGATGCGGTGGTGATTAATACTTGTGGGTTCCTTGAGGCGTCGAAGGATGAATCGCTTGGGGTGATCAAGGAAGCGGTCGAACTCAAGCGGCAGGGGCTTGTGAAGCGGGTGGTGGTTGCGGGGTGTTTGGTGCAGCGGCATCGGGCGAAGATGCTGGAGTGGGAGCCTGGGATTGATTCGATGGTGGGGGTGTTTGATCGCGAGCACATTATTACGGCTGTGCGCGGTGAGGGCGCGAAGCGAGAATCGGATTCGGATGTTGCGGAGAAGGCACCGAAGTACTGGATCCACGCGAACGCGATGACGAGCGCGAAGGATCTTGGGATGGCGACTGTTGGGTTGACGGTCGCGGGGAAAGATGGCAAGGGGATCGGGTACTTTGAATCGGACAACGCTCGGTTGAGATTGACTCCTCGGCATTATGCGTACTTGCGGATTTCGGAGGGGTGCAATCAGAACTGTGCGTTCTGTACGATTCCGTCTATCAGAGGCAAGATGCGTTCGAAGCCGATGGATCGGATTGTGGATGAGGCGCGGGAGTTGATGCGGGATGGGGCGTTTGAGTTGCTCATGATCGGGCAGGATACGACAAGCTATGGCGATGACATCGGGGTTGGGTTGTCGCAGGTTGATGGATCGGACAAGTTCCGTGCGGGCTTGCCAAAGCTGCTCAAATCGCTTTCGGATGCGGTGAAGGAAGAATCGGGGAGCGGTTGGCTTCGGCTGATGTATGCGTATCCGACTTTCTTTACGGATGAGATCATTGATGCGATGGCGGAGGTTGCGGATCGGGGGCATCTGCTGCCTTATCTGGATATTCCGTTGCAGCATGGGTCGGATCGGGTGCTTGAGTTGATGCGCCGGAATGTGACCAGTGCGCACCAGACGGAGTTGTGCCATAAGTTGCGTGAGCGCATTCCGGGGATGGCGATTCGCACGACTTTCATTACGGGGTTCCCGGGTGAGACCGAGCAGGATCATGAGGAGCTCTTGGAGTTCATGAACGAGGTGCAGTTTGATGCGGTGGGGTGTTTCCAGTACTCCAAAGAACCCGGCACGGTTGCGGGGACGATGGAAGAGGATCCGGCGCTTGCGGTTTCGAAGGAAGACAAGCAGCGGCGGCATGATGAGATCATGGAACTGCAGCAGGAGATCGCGTGGGAGCAGGCGGCGTTTGTTGCGGATCAGTTCGACTTTGAGAAGCCTACGACGACGGGGGTGCAGTTTGATGTGCTGATTGACTCGGCGACGGGTTCGGAGGTTGAACCAACTCCCGGCGTGACGGAGGGTGGGTCGTTGTACAAGGGGCGGACCTATTTCCAGGCGCCGCAGATTGATGCGACGACGCTGGTGGTTGCCAAGAAGAAGATCGTGGCGGGGGAGCTGATTCGGTGCACGATTGTGGGGAGCGATGGGTATGACCTGATCGCTCGTCCGGTCGAGGAGCTTGAGAAGAAGGTTTCGCTGAATCTGCTTTGAGCTTTGCTGGCGACGAGAATCTGTAGTGATTCTGGGTGAAATCTGGTCTGGATGACTCCGCTTGGTCGATGTTCCCAAGATGGTGCGATCTGGACAGTTGTTGATGTTGTGTGCGCTGGCTCTGCTGATGGTGGGGGTGGTGATGGTGCAGAGCGCGGGGATGCAGGTCCAGGGGCTTGGGGCGGATGCGGATGCGGTGGTTGAACGGGTGTCGGCGGGGTCGCTGTTGACCTCTCGCGCGGCGCTCTACATGGTGCTTGCCATCAGCGCGATGGTGGTGGCGTCGCGGGTCCCGATGCGGAAGCTTGCGACGCGGCTTGAGCGGGTGGTGTGGTTCCGTCCCGGTGGGGATCTTGGGGTGCTGGTGATCGGGTGTGGGTTGTTGATTGTGATGGTGATGACGGTGTACTTCCCGGGGATTGCGAGTCCGAAAAACGGGTCGCATCGGTGGGTGGATCTTGGGGTGCCGGGGTTGAACTCGATGCAACCCAGCGAGATTGCCAAGTGGGGGCTGGTGATTCTGGTGGGGTGGTATGCGGCGAGGTTGTCGTCGTATCGGGAGAATCGGTTGGGGGTGTTCTGGAAGGGATTGCTGCCTGCGGTGTTGTGCGTGGGTGGTGTCGCGTTTGCGGTGGTGATGGAGGATTTGGGGACGGGGGTGCTGATGGTGCTCGCGTGCTCGATCGTGCTGATCGCGGGGGGGGCGAAGTTGACGCACTTTGCGGCGTTTGTTCCGATTGGTCTTGCGGGGATCGTGGCGGCGATTGTGACTTCGCCTTATCGCGTGAAACGGATTACTGCTTTTTTGGATCCGTATGCCGATGCGCAGGGTGAGGGGTACCAGATGATCCAGTCGCTGACGACGATTTCGGGTGGTGGGTTCTTTGGGCGCGGGTTGGGGAACGGGTTGCAGAAGTTTGGGTATCTGCCTGAGGATACGACGGATTTTTTGTTTGCGGTGGTGTGCGAGGAGATGGGGTTTATGGGGGCGCTGGCGATCATCAGCGCGTATGTCGCGATTGTGTGGATCGGGCTCGACATTGCTCGCAAGGAGACTTCTGGGATTCTTCGGTTGATCGTGGTTGGGGTGATTACGACTTTCTCGATTCAGGCGGTGATGAACCTGATGGTGGTGACGGGGCTTGGGCCGACGAAGGGGATCGCGCTGCCTTTGTTGTCCAATGGCGGGACGGGGTGGATTGTGACCTCGGTGTGCTTGGGGTTGGTGGTGGCGATTGAGCGGACCCAGCAGTATGCGGGGGTCTATGACGGATCGCTGGAAGACGATATTTCGTTTGCACAACGGGGCGGGATGATCATGGGGACTGCGGGTGGTGATCACGAGATTGGCGGACAGGAGATGGCGGAGTTGATGGGGGACACGGAATCGGAATCTGAGGTTGTGATTCCCAAGCGCGGTCGGCGGGTGCCGCGGTTTGGATCGGGGAAGGTGACTGGGGGCGGTGTTTCCAAGGCGAGCGTTGAAGAATCGGAAGCGGACGAGTGGTTCGCGGATCGGAGCTGATGCCGGGGACTGGGACACATCGCGGGTTTGTGTTTGTGGGCGGCGGGACCGGGGGGCACCTGTATCCGGCGCTGGCGATTATTGAAGAGCTCAAGAAGGTTGATGCGAGCGTGAAGACGCACATCGTGTGTTCGGAGCGTCGGATTGATTCGGCGATTCTTGAATCCACGGGTGTTGCGTTCTCGACGATCCCGGCGACATCTCCGAGTGGGGGTGTGCGCGGGGTGTTGAGTTTTGTGAAGCGATGGGGGCCGAGCGTTCGGGGGGTGCGGGGGGTGATTCGCGCGATGAAGCAAGAAGGGCGCGAGGTGGTTGTGGTGTCGATGGGTGGGTTTGTGTCGGCGCCGTCGGCGATGGCGGCTCGCGCGGAGAGGTGTGAGCTGGTGTTGGTGAATCTGGATGCGGTGCCTGGGAAGGCGAACCGGTGGATCGGGAAGCGTGCGGACCGGGCGATGACGGCGGCGCGGGTGCGAGGCTTTGATGCGTGGGTGGAGACGAGGCCGATCGTGCGTGGGTTTGTTGGGGCGCGGGACAAGTCGCGTGCGATTGAGGAGTTTGGGTTGGATGGGGATCGGAGGACGGTGCTGGTGACGGGGGGGTCGCAGGGGGCGCGGTCGGTGAACCGGATGATGGTGGAGATGGCGAAGACGCACGCGGATGCTTTTGATGGGTGGCAGGTGCTGCATCAGGTCGGGGGCGGTGGGGATGGGGAAGAAGTTGCGGATGGGTATCGCGATGCGGGGGTGCGCGGGGTGGTGGTTGAGTACATCGAGGAGATGGGCGCGGCGCTTGAGGTTGCGGATCTTGCGGTGGGTCGGTGTGGCGCGGGGACGGTGGGTGAGTGCTGGGCGGCGGGGGTGCCTGCGGTGTTCTTGCCTTATCCGTATCACAAGGATGAACACCAGAAGCACAACGCGGCGGTGCTGGTTGAAGCGGGGGCGGCGGTGGTGTGCAGGGATTTGATTGATCCTGCGAAGAATGTGGATGCGCACGGCGGGGTAGTGGTGGAGATTCTGACGGATCGCGGGCGATTGATGGCGATGCGGGATGCGTATCGCGTGCTGGGGGATGCGGACGGCGCGGCGGTGATTGCGCGATCGCTTCTTTCCTGATGATTTGCAGGAGGATACGAGTCGGTTCTTATACGGACCTTGACGAGAATCGCTTGGAATTGGACGGGTTTGGGGTGCGTGTTGTGGTACACTTTGGGTATGGAACAGGGCGATCCATCCAGATCGAGACGACGGTGCGTTGTGTGGCATCCCGCTGGGATCGGTGCGCCCGATGCGTTGATGACGGCGCTGGTTTCGCGCCAGCTTCGGGTGGAGACGAGCGGGTCGGGGCACGAGGTGCTCGCGATGGGGTGCGTTGAACAGCAGCGGGGCGGGGCGGGGCTGATCGTGGTGCTTGATGGTCGGGGCGGGGAACTGGCTGAGCAATCGCGGGTTTTGGAAGCGATGGAGCGGTTTTGTCCTTCGGCGTTGGTGTGGGTGTATGAAGAAGGGGCGAACCCTCCTTTGCGTGGGTTCGTAGAGAAGGGGAGAGCGGCGAAGGTTGCTGTGCACGAAACGATTCAGAAGCCGGTCCAGAGTCCGGTCCAAAAATCAGGCGTTGAAATCGCGAGACCGAAGTTGCGGTTGAGCGGGACTGGTGGGAGCGGGACGATTGGGAGTGGAACCAATGGCAGTGGGCAGATGAAGAACGCTTCGGATGTGCTTGATAAGGATGAGTTGTCCGCGTTGTTTGGTTCGGGTGATGCAGGAGAGCAGGCGTGATGCCGATTGATGAAGGACAGGTTGAACAGGGGATGCGGATCGGGCGCGGTGGTTCTGGAATAGGGTCAGGATGGCGTGTGATCTTGGTGGGGCGGACTGGTTTGGATCAGGTGATGCGCCGGGTGTCGGGTGTGGAGTTGATCCGGACGCGTGATTCGTTTGATGCGATTGGTGAGTTGAGTGATCCGATTGATGATGCTTCGCCTGCACGCGCGGCGGTGTTGGTGGCGCCGGATGCTGAGCCGACTGGTGGGGAAGCGGATGGGGAAGAGGGTGCTGAGGATGGCGGGGAGTTGGGGAAGTTTATTGATGCGCTGCGGATGGTGGATTCGGGTGTGAAGGTGATCCGGGTGGGTGCGCCTCATGCGTTGTATGACGGGTCGGTTGGGCCTCAGGATTCTGCGGCTCAGGTGATGGCGGTGATTGAGGGATCGGTTTCGATGCCGAGGGTTGAGGTGGTGGTTTCCAAGGCGGTGGTTGAGGATCCGATTGTTGATGCGGTGATTGATGAAGTGGTTGCGAAAGCAACGGAAACGGCTGCGGAGAAATGCACGCGAGAGAACGCGGCACACGATGCGTCGAATGTTCGAGAAGTCACGGCGCTGCACCAGCGGGTGATGGCGGGCGGCGGGGCTGCGGTGCACAGCGAATCTGCGGACATGGGGAAATCAGGGGGGACGGATGAAGCGGTGATCCGCGCGATGGGCGAGGGGCGGTCGGTTGTGGATGCGGCGGTGAAGCTGATCAACACACGGATTGGACGGAACGATGTTTCGTTTACGACAGAGGGCGCAGACGACGGGGTTGCGGTCCATGCGGGGGGGCGCGTGTTTGGATCGCTGGTGTGTAAGAACTCGTCGTGGAGCAAAGGAGTCGGGGCGCGGGTGCTCAATGAGCATGCGGCGTGGCTTGGGTCGTGGATGCGTTTGGAAGAACAGCAACGCGCGCTGCGGTTGGCGGCGTTTACTGATGAGCTGACGGGCGCGTGGAATCGACGGTACTTCAGTCGGTTCTTGGATGCGGCGATCGAGCAGGCGCGCGGGGCGCGTCGGACGCTGACCTTGTTGTACTTTGATATCGATGATTTCAAGGGGTACAACGATCGGTACGGTCATGCGGCGGGCGATGAGATTCTGGTTGAGACGGTGCGGCTGTTGGAATCGGTGATCCGTCCAGGTGATAAGGTGTGCCGGATTGGTGGGGATGAGTTTGTGGTGATTTTCTATGAACCCAAGGGGCCTCGTGATCCGGGGTCGTCTCCTCCTGAGTCGATCTATGGGTTGGCCAAGCGGTTCCAGAAGCAGATTTGTAATCACCGGTTCCCGAAGCTTGGGGATGATGCGTGTGGGACGCTGACAGTGTCGGGTGGATTGGCTTCGTATCCGTGGGATGGGAGTGATGGGGAGTCGCTGCTGGCGCTTGCCGATGAGCTGGCGCTCAAGTCCAAGCGGGCGGGGAAGAATGTGATCACGCTGGGGCGCGGGGCTGAGGGTGTGTGTGGGGTTGAGTGCGATCCGGAGTGAGAGATTGCTGCTTGTGTGATGCTTTGTTGAACTGAAGACCCGAAGGAGCCGGGGACGGCACCGCCGGGCCACCCTGAGAAGAGTGGTGGCGTATTGTGTTTGTATGGCGATGATTGATGTTTTGGCGATTGATTTGGATGGCACGCTGCTTGGGCGTGACAAGGGGGTGTCTCGCGCGAATATTGAGGCGATTGATCGGGCGCGGCAGGCGGGGGTGCATGTGCTGATTTGTACGGGGCGGGGGCTGGTGGAATGTCGGTCGGCGCTGGCTTCGATTGAGCAGGTGCTGCCTGTGATGGTGGCGGGGGGGTCGATTGTTGCAGATCCGGTTTCGGGGAAGACTTTGCATCGGATCGAGATGGGGGCTGATTTGGTGCATCGCGCGGTGGAGTTGTTTCATGAGGCGCGTTCGCCTGCGATGGTTTTGAAGGATCCGTCTTTGATCGGGTATGACTATCTGATTGTGGATTCGGAGGATGCGTATCCGGTTCATGACATCACGAAGTGGTGGTTTGAGGATCACGGGATTCAGTCTCGCAATGCGCGATCGGTGCATGATGATGAGCATCCGGAGCACACGGTTCGGGTGGGGATGTGCTGTGAGGTGTCGCGGTCGAATCCTGTCAGCGCGCGGGTGCTTGATGAGCTTGGGGATTTGGTGGAGCTGCATGACTTTCCGTGTGTGAAGCCGGATTGGGATTTGCCGGGGGGGCAGGGGGGTGAGCAGGCGGGGGAAGAGGTCGGCGAAGAGGTTCATATTTTGGAAATCTTCGATAAGCGTGCAACCAAATGGAACGCGATTGATTGGTATCTGCAGCAGCACGGGATTGATCCATCGCGCGTCGCGGCGATCGGGGATCAGGTCAATGACCTGACGATGATTCATGGCGCGGGGATCGGGATCGCGATGGGGAACGCGATTGATGCGGTCAAAGATCGGTCGTCCTATGTGACGGCGGGTAACCACGAGGATGGGGTTGCGGTCGCGATCCGGTGTTTGCTTGATGGTGATCTGGGACGGATGAGCGAGGGGACTTCATGCAGTCGTTGACGCAGATTAAAGAGTTGCTTGAGATGGCGGGGCATGGTCCCAAGAAGGCGCTTGGGCAGAACTTTTTGATCGATCAGAATCTGATCAACAAGCTGCTCGATGCGTCGGGGGTTGCGGCTGGTGATTTGGTTTTGGAGATTGGTCCCGGGACCGGTGCACTGACGGTGGGTTTGCTTGAGCGTGGGTGCAGGGTGGTGGCGTGTGAACTGGATTCGGATCTTGCTCGTGTGCTTCGGGAAACTTTGGGCGCGGAGTATGCGGATCGGCTGACGATTATCGAGGGGGATTGTCTTGCGGGGAAGAAGGCGATGAATGCTGAAGTCGTCGAGGCGCTTGGGGACGATGACTTCCGGATGGTAGCGAATTTGCCGTACCATGCGGCGACGCCTGTGATGATGACGCTGATGACGCGGCATGCGCGGTGCCGCGGGATGTATGTGACGATCCAGAAGGAGGTTGTTGAGCGGTTTGCGGGGGCTCCTGGTGGAGCGGGGGGGGCTGGTGGGAGTAAGGCGTATGGGTCGATCTCGGTCGTGGCGCAGTGCTTGGGTGAAGTGAAGCAGATCGCGAAGCTTGGTCCGGGGTGTTTTTGGCCGAGTCCTGGGGTGGACAGCGCGATGATGGGGTGGACGCGGGATGTTGAGGGGATCGGTGGGGGCGATCCGGCGTGGTGGGTGCGTTTGAGTGATCTTTCGCAGTTGTTGTTTCAGTCGCGGCGGAAGAAGATTGGTGGGGTGATCAAGCGTGCGGTCGGGGCTGGAGTTGAGATGCCGAGCGGGGTGAGCGGGGATGATCGTGTGGATGGGTTGGGGGTTGAGCAGGTGCACGGCGTGTGCAAGGCGATGGACGCGGTTGCTGGTTGATATGCGGGTGGTCTGGGTTTGGAGTGCGCCGATGGGGGGTGTTTCACCGCTGGCAGAATCGTGGGGGAGTTGCTATGGTGTGGTGTCGTTGAGTGTGTGTTGATTCACGGTGCGTGTTTTGGAGAGTTTGATGCTCGATCAAGGCTTTCATGGGTTGGCATCATCGCTCGGCGATGATGTGATCGAGGAATGCAAGGGGCGGCTGGGGGCGATTTCTTGGTTCAAAACGGACTGGCAGCACTCTGGCGCGGGGACGGGGTTCGCGACTTGGACGACGAAAAAGGGTGTTGAGATTGAGTGTGTGGTGAAGGTTCCGATCGGGTATCGGGAGTATCACTGGACCAAGCGTCTTGGGATAGTGCATGAGGAGGATTGGGAGCGTTCGGAGACTTTGAGTCTTCCGACGCCGAGGGTTCTTGCGGCGGGGTATGAGCTTGGTGGGCATGACTTTGCGTGGATGGTGATGGAGAAGTTCAAGAATCCTCCGTTGGCGTCATCGTTTGATTCGTCGTCGTTGTGGGAGATGTTTGAGACGGCGGCGGAGTTTCAGGCGGCGGCGGTGCTTGAGGAGTTTGTGGATCCGTCGAAGAAGCCGAAGGAGCCGGATTGGGTGGGGAATTTGGAGATGGCGCTGGGACAGATTGAAACGCACGATATGGAGCATGGGATTCGGTGGGGTCGTGCGATTGAGCGGGTTTTGGTTGAGCCGAGCGTGTTTGTGGATCGGTGGTTGGGGCGGTCGATTGACAGCTGGTGTCATCACGATTTGCATGGGAACAACGCGATGCGGCGGGTATCTCACAATCCTGAGGTGCATGGTCGGTGTGCGCTGATTGACCTTGCGATGGTCGCTCCGGGGCATTGGGTGGAAGACGCGATGTATATGGAAAGGCTGCATTGGGGGCACGAGGATCGGTTGTGCGGGGTTGATCCTGTGGAGACGCTGGGAAGGTGCCGAGGGGCGTTGGGATTGCCTGTGGATGAGGATTCTGGGGAGCTTGCGGATGTTCGAAGGGTGCTAATGGCGGGTACTTGCCCGAACTTTTTACGAACAGAGGGGGATCAATTGTACCTGAATGCGGCTTTAGAGCGCTTAGAGCATCTATTGGGGGTGTTTTTAGGGTAAGATGTGTTGACGGCTGTGATGGATCGCAGTGTGATGAGAATCATGTGAGTGCCGCAGATTGCGGTGTGAAATGAGGTTGATATGGATTTGCTCGAGAAGATGGAACAACTGCTTCAGGATTGCCGCGAGGACTACAACAAGGCGAAAGGCGGCAACAAGGCTGCTGGTACTCGCGTTCGCAAGGTGATGCAGGATGTGAAGGGTGTTGCTCAGGACATTCGTAAAGAGATGCTTGGCACACGCGAAGATTAATCAGCTTTGATTGGATGAAAACCGCTGTTGCTCTGCGGAGCGACGGTTGAAGGAATGCGCAGTTGACTACGACACAACGGCAGGACAAGCTGGGCGATGGTGTCTCTACACTTGTGGATTTGTCATCGATTGATCTGAGCGCGACGCTTGCGACGCGTGAGCAGATGTTTGAGATGATCCCGCATCGGTATGAGATGGCGTTGCTGGACCGGGTGGTCTGGGCGAACGAGGATTTCAGCTCTGGGGTCGGCTCGTTGTCTGTGAAGGGCGATGAGTTCTGGGTCCGGGGCCACTTTCCTGGTAAGCCGATGCTGCCTGGGGTGCTGATGGTGGAAGCGGGCGCTCAGCTCGCGTGCTACATGTACAACCGGCACTATGACGCGCTCCATCTGGCGGCGTTCTTGCGGATCGAGAACGCGGCGTTCCGACGATCGGTGACGGTTGGTCAGGAGATGCTGTTGTGTTGCAAGGGCATCAAGGTGACGCCGCGGCGGTTTATTTCTGCCGTCGAGGGGGTCGTTGATGGGCAGATTTGCTTTGAAGCGACGATTACCGGGATGCGGATCTCTGCTGAGTAACTGACCATTGTTTGTAAACCTTTCGACCCGGTGTTTGTCGCCGGGTCGTTTTTTGTTTTGGGTGGTGATGGGGGATAGAGTCGGGGATGAACGCAATGAATCTTTATCCGCTTGTGCTTGAACCGATCCTCAAAGAGAAAGTCTGGGGCGGGCGGAAGCTCGCGGGGTTTGGCAAGTCGCTTCCTGAGGGGGCGATGATCGGGGAGTCGTGGGAGCTTGCGGATCTGTCTTCGACGAGCGCGAGCGGGGGGGGCGGGGATGCGGCGATCAGCGTGATTGCCAATGGCGCGATGAAGGGGAAGACGGTTCGTGATGCGATCGGTGCGTGGGGCGATGGGATGATGGGGGGCGTGGAGTTGAGCGGGGAGGGCGGGTTTCCGTTGTTGGTGAAGTATCTTGATGCTCGGGAGCATCTGAGTGTGCAGGTGCATCCGTCTGCGGCGTATGCGGCGGCACATGCTGAGGCGCATTTGAAGACGGAGAGCTGGTTTGTGCTTGATGCCGAGCCCGGTTCGGTGATTTATAAGGGGCTCAAGGAGGGGGTCACGCGTGAGGATTTGCAGGGGGCGATTGAGTCTGGGACTGTTCCAGAAGTGATGCGAAGTGAGGCGGCGGTTGTGGGGGCTTGTCATACGCTCGAGTCTGGGACGGTCCATGCGCTGGGTGCGGGGGTGCTTGTTGCGGAGGTGCAGACTCCGAGTGATACGACTTACCGGGTGTATGACTGGGCGAGTGAGTATGGACGCGCCGGGCGGGAGCTGCATGTTTCGCAGGCGGTGGAGTGTGCGAGCTTTGATGCGCCAAGTGGTGGGGTGATGGCTGATTTGAGTATTAGTAGCGCGAAGATGGGGATGGGTGGTCCGCCGAAGATGGGGAGTGTGCGGACTCGGGTGAGTGGGACGGATTTTTATACGATGGATGTGTTGAGTGCGAGTTGCAGTGAGGTTTCGCTTGTTGAAGGGGGTCAGAAGGGGCCGGTCGTTTTGATGGTCCCCAAGACGATGGGGGCGTCGCTCGCGAGCAGGAGTGGTGGGTTTGATGAGGTGATTCTGGAAGCGGGGCAGACTGTTTTGGTGCCGGCGGGGATTGTTGGGGATTGTGTTTTGCGGGCGGGGCCTGGGACGGTTGCGGTGGTGGCTGGGGTACTGTAAGTTTTGAGTCGTAAATTCTCACGAGTTGAGGTATAGTTATTGCATGGAAGAATTCAAGCTAACCAAGGGTGGATTTATTTCATTCGTTGCCGTGTCTGTAGCTGGATATTTGTTGACTTTGTTCGCATTCCAAAGATTAGATACTCGTGAGTATTTCGTGTATATTGGAATACCAGTCTTAGTAGTGACAGTTGTCTGCACGATATTGCTGAACAAAAACGAAACTGCAAGAAAAAATTCGCAAGCATCAGAAATTTTGCTTGGAGGATTGATCATGGTTGGGTGGCTAATTAGTGCTTTTGTTATTCTAGGTCTACTTGGTGCCGTTACGCATTTGTTTGATTCCTAGGCATGCTCGTTACAGTAAAAAACAGCGATTGTGAATTGCTTTCGGCATACAGAGCAGTTGGGGTATCTGATACTTACTTTGCGAAGGCGTTGGCGACTTTTTCGAGGGCGTCGCAGACGCCGTTGGCTTGGTCGTCGGTGAGGTTTTGGTGGATGGGGATGCAGAAGACAGTTGATGCGAGTTTGACGGAGACTGGGACTGTGGACTCTTGGTTTGCGAGGTCGCTGAACGCAGGCTGTTGGGTCAGGGGTTTGGGGTAGTGGACTGCGGAGGGGACGCCTTCTTTGTTGAGGGCGGCGCAGAACTCGTCTCTTGTGCAGGTGAGGGCACCCAAGTCAACGCGGCAGGTGTAGAGGTGCCATGCTGGGTTGGAGCCTTGGGTTGGGACTGGGCGGTTGACGCCTGTGATGGAGTCGATGCGGCTGTGGTAGATGTTGGCGACTTCGCGGCGGCGGTCGGTTTCGGTGCCGAGGGTTTCGAGTTTGCTCAGACCGATCGCGCCGGTGATGTCGTTCATGCGGTAGTTGAAGCCGATGGAAGTGTGGAGGTACTTGTCGGTTTCGCCGTGGGAGCGGAGGGCGCTGATGGTGTTTGCAAGGTCTTGGTCGTTGACGGTGACCATGCCGCCTTCACCTGTTCCCAGGTTTTTGGTTGCGTAGAAGGAGTAGGTGCATGCGTCGCCGTAGGCGCCGATGCCTTTGTTGTTGTATTCTGCGAGGTGCGCCTGGGCGCAGTCGTAGATGACTTTGAGGTTGTGCTTTTTGGCGATGGCTTGGATTGCGTCGATGTCTACGGGGATGCCGTAGAGGTGGGTGACGGCGATCGCTTTGGTGTTTGGGGTGATTTTCTTTTCGATGTCTGTTGGGTCGGCTTGGTAGGAGTCTTCGAGGGAGTCGCAGAAGACGACCTTGGCGCCTGCGGCGACGAGCATGGAGACGGTGGCGATGTAGGTCCATGCTGGGGCGATGACTTCGTCACCGCGTTCGAGGAGTGCGCCGTAGGCGAGTTGGAGTGCGGTTGTGCCGTTGGAGCAGGTGAGTCCGATCTTGGCGTCGGATTTGGCGGCGAACTGTTCTTCGAGTGCGGCGCATTTGGAGGCGGCTCTGAGCATTCCTGATTCGAGGACTTCGTTTGCGGCGGCGATGTCTTTTTTGGTGAGTCCTACGGCCATGAATGGGACATTGGATTCGAAGACTGGGGTGCCGCCGTTGATGGCGAGGTCTGATGCTGTTGCGGTGGTCATTGTTCGTGATCTCCGGTGGGGCGTTTTTGAGCCGGTGTGTGGAGTGAGGGGTTCTTTTACTGTCTATAGCAAGGAAGGATATGCAGGATATTCGGATTGTGCCGATAATTATGTTTGTATGGATTCGCCGGATTTTGGGCGTTTTTGAGGGCGTGCGCGGTGAATTGTGGTCGTTCGATAAAAAAATGTGTGCAAAGAACTGGCATCTTCTCGGTCCTGATGTACTTTGTGGGTGTGAGGGACATCAAACCTTGACAACGGCCTGAAAATGGCCGACAACACAGCAGCGAGATGGGCTTAACGGCCTGCAAGTTGATTTCTCTCTTTCTCTCTCTCTTGCCGTAAAAAGCAAAAACGCATGCCCCTCGACGGAGGGGCATATGTTTTTTTACACTTGTTCTCTTTTGTGGGATGGCTCGTATGTTTTGATTGGGGATCTGAGCAATCCTTGGTAGTGTGGAGTTGTCTAGATAGGGGATCAACCATGAAGAATACGACAACGATTACGGGGCTGGCGATCGTCGCGGGTGCGATGACCTGCTCGGCGGAAGTGCTTCTGCTGATCGATCCCACGGTGATCAACGAGATCACGATCATCGCGACTGGGGAACGGGCGATTGCGGATGCATCTACGAGCGTCTTTACCGGGTTTTATTTGGAAGGGTTTTTCAACGACCTCGGCGTGATGATCAACCAGATTGGGGAGGGGAATCTGACCACAGCGGCGAACCCTTCGGATAACACGCCTTCGATCTTCAGCAGTCCGACGAGCTTTGGGCTCAACATTTGGTCATTCTCAACGAACAGCACGGTGTCTGTGAGCGAGGGGGTTCAAGCGTTCACGGGTTCAGCGACTTGGACGGTTTCATCGGAGGCGTACCTTGCGTATTTGGCTGGGCCTGGGTCGGGGAACATTGTCTTTGACGCAGATACGGACGACGATATTGCTGAGGGAACGGTCATTGGAAGGTGGGGTATTCCATCGCCGGGTTCGCTTGCGGTGTTTGGATTGGGTGGGATCTTTGCTGTTCGTCGTCGGCGGTGATTTTTGAAAGGTGTGATAAAAAGTGTATAAAAGAGCTGGCATCTTCTCGGTCCTGATGTACTTTGTGGGTGTGAGGGACATCAAACCGAACGACGGCCTGAAAAGGACCGATCAAACAGCGACGAGATGGGTTTAACGGCCTGTAAGTTGATTTCTCTCTTTCTCTCTCTCTTGCCGTAAAAAGCAAAAAAGCATGCCCCTCGACGGAGGGGCATGCTTTTTTTTGGTTCATATTCGGGTACGGGTTGGGGGAGTTGATAAAAAATTTGAAGTTTGCGCTTTCGTGGTTCTCGGGGCTGATGGTAGATTAATTAGACTTACGGTCCAAAGAGCAGATCTTCAAGTTTGTGTAGACGGGCCCATCCAGTTGTACTGTCTTGTAGCTCGTGGGGATCGGAACGCTCTTTACATCATTGTGTTTGTATTAGAAAGAGAGTACAAAGATGAAGAGTTTCGCATTAATCGCAGCCGCATCCGTAGTCATGTCCGCATCGGCAGACACCGTCCTGAGCGTCGACCTTTCGGTCGTCAATGAGGTCACCGTCATCGGAACAGGCGGCAACTCAGCCGCTACTGTTTCCGGCAGCAGTTTCACTGGTGCGTATATGGCGGATTTTTTCACCGGCGCTGGTGGAACTGGATTCCTTGATTCCCAGGGTGTTGGCGGGCTGACCAACACCGGAAACCTTTCAGATGGGACTCCGGGTATCTTTAACTTGGTTGGCCACTATGGGTTGAACATCTGGACATGGACTGCACAGACCGTCAACCTGACGGCGAACTCATCAGCGTTCGAGAGTTCGGCGACTTGGACAGTGGATTCGACGGTGTACGCGTCAATGCTCGCTGGGAATCTCACCGGTGAAGTCTTCTTCGCGGCTGACACCGATGATGACATCCCGTCAGCAACATACATTGGTACCTGGGAAGTGAAGGTTCCGGCCCCAAGTTCGGTGGCGATTCTTGGCCTTGGCGGGATCGTTGTTGGTCGTCGTCGTCGCTGATCGACGCTTCGATTGATACTAAATATTGAAGACGGCCGGGAGTGATCCCGGCCGTTTTTTCATGCTGACATTCGGTTGGATTCGGGTCAATTGGAGTTTGGGATGGGTCGATAACGGTGTTGGTGGACGCGGGTGCGTTTTGACCTCAGGAGCATGAACGATGACTGAAGCTGATCAATCCAATGCCGTGTTGACTGGGGAGCTTGTGTCTTCGTTTTGGAAGTACTGCTCGTTTGCGCTTGGGTTTGTGCTGTTGCTTTCGGTCGGGGCGAATGCTGGGCCTGCTTCGGCTGCCGCTGGTGAGCAGATTGGGGGGGGTGGGGATGGGGTGCTGTCGATTGGTGGGTTTGATGCTGTTGGAGATGAGCCGGGGTTTGTGATTGTGGATGGGATGGGTGTTCGGGTGGGGGTGCTGCCGATGGTGGTTGGGAAGGGCGAGTAGGGGGTGTTTTGGGAGTCTGAGAAATTCGTATGGGTGGACGGTCAATTGGGTTGACAAGGTGGGCGGGAAGATCGATAGTATTGGTGTCTGCGTTTTGCTTGGCGTGATCGCTGGGTGTGGGTGGGCCGGTCCGGTGCCGTGGTGCCGAAGTTGGGGTTGGCGAATCGCCTTCCGATGTATAAACACAATGAAGTTGACGGCGGATCGTTTCGGGAAAGACTTGAACGCGATCGGGCTGCGGTACGACTCCCGATAGGGATTGAAGACCGGGGGTTGTTTACACGCGCGTTTTCGAGCGTGGATGATCCGATCTCGGATGCGAGCTTTGCGATTTGCTTTGGGTGGGGGGAGTCGCTTGAACTGACCTATTCGGTGATCGAGGGGCACCTGTGTTTGTTTAGTTCGGTGGATGGGGATCTGTCGATGATGCTGCCTCCGATGGTGGTGGAGGAGGGTGCGGGGGATCGGCTTGGGGAATGTATCGTCAAGTGCTTTGAGCTTATGGATGCGGAGAACGGGTCGTGTCCGACGCGGCGTTCTCGGATTGAGTATGTGTCTGATGAGATGCTTGATCGGATCCGGGAGAACTCGGCGGCGGTGCTTTCGGCGGGTGCGATGCCTGGGGATTATGTGTACAAGCGGTCGGCGATGGTGGAGCTGTCGGGTGGGGATCTCAAGGGCAAGCGGAAGCTTCGGAGCAAGTTCTTGCGTGAGAATCCGGGGTGGGTTGCGGCTCCGATCGGGGCGGGGGATATTGATGATTGCCATGCGTTGTTGTCGCTTTGGAGACGCGAGTCTGACAAGCGGCACGAGGGGGAAGCGAACGAGTTGCTGATCGGTACCGATGTGCTGCGCGAGCGGGATGAACGGTTTACCAAGTGTTTGCTTGAGCATATTGAGGTGCTTGGTCTTGATTCGCTGGTGCTGCGGGTGGATGGGAAGCTGGTCGGGTTTACGATCGGCGAGCGGCTGGCGGGGCGGACGGGTCGCGAGCAGGCGGTGATCTATGTGGAGAAAACGGACCCTGCGATCGCGGGGACCCCTCAGTTTTTGTTCTCGTATTTCTGCGAGCGGTGCTTTGAGGGGGTTGATGAGATCAATGTGGGTGACGACTGGGGGATCGAATCCTTGCGGTATACGAAGACGAGCTATCGTCCGTCGCGGATGATCAGCAAGTCGATGCTGATGCGTGAGCCTGTGCGTGAGGGCTCGGTGGTTGATCCGGGAGTGGTTCGTCGATTGGAGGCGCATCCGATGAGCACGGTGGTGTTGCGTGGTGCGGGTGAAGTTCGAGGGGAGCGGATTGAAGTGAGCATTCGGCGCGCGGTTCGTGATGATGCACTCGGGATCGCGGTGGTCGAGGCGTTGACCTTCGGCGAGGATGATCGGTTCACCCACAAGCAGATCAAGCGGCTGATCGCCAACCCTCGCGCGGTGGTGCTGGTGGCGCAGCGGGACGGGAATATTGTGGGGTGGGTCGTGAGCTTGATCCGCACGCATCGCCGCTGGAAATCCGGGCGGATCTATGGCGTCGCGGTTGATCCGTCGATGATGGGACGCGGGATCGGGCGGTCGCTGCTCGAGGAGAGCTTGGGTGTGCTTGGATCGATGGGGATCGGTCGTGTGTACCTTGAGGTTCGGGTGGACAACGAGACGGCGATCGGGCTGTATGAATCGCTTGGTTTTGTGAAGCTTGCGAATCTGGCTGATTATTACGGCGAGGGTGTGCCTGGGGTCCGGATGCGGCGGGCGGTTGAGGTGGCTTCTGGGGGGAGCGGGCAGGGGTGAGTGGTCGCTGCGGGTGGTTGTTCTTTTTTTGATTCATTGGTGTCCCGCTCGGAATCGGTTCTCGCTTTGATATGCGTGGCACGATCCGGGCTGAGCGCGGTTTGTACGCGCGTATTGTTATGATATTAATTGCGGATTTGATGTTGGGCGTTCCCAAGTGAAAGAAGTTTGATCTATCTTTGTCGAATCTTTTCGTTTTTGCGTGACATTCTGTTGAATGGGTTCATAGTAAAGAACGCAGCACATAGGCTGACTGCATTCCACTTTGAGAGGACCAATACCAATGAACATGTACACAAAGACGGGCGTGGCGATTTGCGGTTTACTCGCGACGATTGCGCAGGCTTCGGTGACGGATATCTTTGCGGGGGAGACTGTGGCGTTGAGCGGGGTGAGTGTTGCCGAGGATCCGACGGTGGGTGGGACAGTGATTGAGGATTACGCACAGGATTTTGTGATCTCTGATGTGACCGGGGCGGAGCTGTATCGTGGTGTGCTCCAGTCTCGGATCACGATGCGATTCGATACGGGCGAGCTGGATTTTCGGTGGCGCGTGCGTGATGTGCTCGATCTTCCGGGGCAGATCTCGTCGGTCGCGGTGAATGGGTATGCGGGGTGGGAAGTTGGTGTCGAATACAAGAGCGATTCGTTGGGCGATGTCGGTCCGAGCGATGCGTTGCGGACGGCGGATGACGACACCATTGGGTACTTGTTTTCTGGTTTGTTGACGCCGACGGATGAATCGAAGTTCTTCTTTGCGCGGACACATGCCTTTGAGTATGGGCTTACCGGCACGGCGCGGATCAATCTGATCAGCGGCGAGTTTGTCGAGCTGGCGACATGGGCGCCTGCGGTTCCGGCACCTGGCTCGATGGGGATGCTGGGGCTCGGCGGTTTGGTTGCGATGCGTCGTCGGCGCTGAATCGTCAGGATTTTGTTCGGCGAGCGGCTGGGAGCACTCCCAGCCGTTTTTTTACGCTTAGGCGGGGGGTGATGTGAATGGTGGAAATTAGGGATTCTGCTGTGAAAGCATTCAGGGTCAATCTGGACGCTGTGAGGTTTCGCCCTGAAATTGGACTGTTTCGGGGGTTCTTTTTTGGAATGTTGCATTCTTCGTTTGAAGAGCGAAATAGATGGTCAATTATCTGTGAATTAGTCTTGCTGTCCGGTGATGGAGGGAGTATTCTGGGTGTTCTACCTCAGAGAAAGACTTCGGTAGAGTGTTCTGATGAGTGTGTTCTTGTCAGAATGAAAGAGAGAACCTTCGTAAAGAGAAAGTGAGAATACACAATGAAGAAGCAAGTGATTTTTTCGTGCGCTGCAGTGGTTTCGGCTGTTGCTGGTCAGGCATCGGCAACCGTGTACACGGATTCCGCATCGTTCATGGGCGCATTGAGCGCATCGTACACCAACGGATTTGCCAGTGCAGTTCCTGGCCCAAGTGCTGATCTGAACTTCTCAGACGGCACCTTCAGCTACACCGTTGGCGCTTCTGGTGCTGGCGGTTCAGGTCTGTACAACGACACCGGTCTGATCTCGACCGACAGCGCGCTTGACGGCATCCTCGTTACCTTCACCAGCGGCAATGTGACCGCTGTTGGCGGCAACATGTGGGCCACCGACATCAGCGTGTTCCCAATCCTTGCACAGGTTACCGTTTCGCTCAGCGACGGCACTGTTGAATCGTTCGCTTCGTCGAGCGCTGCAGACTACCGCGGTTTCACCTCGGGCGTCGTGATCACCAGCATCTTCATCGACGCTGATGACTCACTGGCAAACGCATGGTCGACCCTCGACAACCTGACTGTTGGTACCACCATTCCAGCACCAGCATCGGTTGCAATGCTCGGCCTCGGCGGCTTGGTTGCGACCCGTCGTCGTCGCTAATCCGCGATTTGAGCGACTGCTGATCATCAGTTTGGCTGATTGATCGGTTTGATCAACACATTGATCTTCGCGATGGCCGGGAGTGATCCCGGCCATTGTTTTTTTGCAATGTGGTTCCTTTGGGATTCGTTTGATTTGGGGGAGTGTTTGAAATCAATGTGCTGTCGATGTCATTGTCGATGAATCGGTATATTTCTAGTGTGGCTAAGTCTTTGTTTTCATGGGGTTTGCGGCTTGTTGCAGGCGGTGGATTCTTTGTCTTTCTGGTTTCCACTGTAGAATGGGCTCATAGTACAGGTGCTAGGCGGTTTATAAAGCTGCTTGAAAACTCATCTTGCTTTCTAGAGAGGGAATATGCCAATGAAAAACTTGAACTGTTGCTTGGGACTTACTGTCGCGGCGTTGTGTGCTCAGAGTGCGCTTGGCGCGATTTCGAACTTGAATGCTGGGGAATCGGCGGATTTGTTTGGGATAACTTGGATTGAGGATAACTCGCTCGCTGGGCTCATCGTTCCAGAGGGAGACATCATTGAGCAGTTCACGATTGGTGAACCTGCGGGCAGCTACTTTGAGGCGACCCTCCAGTCGCGTGCGATCATCCGTAGTGATAATGGCATGATGGATTTCTCGTGGCATATCCGAGATATTGAGAACTTCTCGAGTCAGATCGCTTCGGTCGTGGTCAATGGGTATGAAGCGTGGTCGGTTGGGGTTGAATACCGGGTTGATGGATCGGGTGATCTTGGTCCTGACAGTGCGTTCCGCAGCGCGGATGGCGACTCGGTTGAATACAACTTTGAGAACGGGGGGCTTGGGTATCCGGATGAATCGAAGTTCTTCTTTTCACGGACCGATGCGATGGGCTACGACACGAGCGGCACCATCCGGATTACTTTGGTGACCGGCGAGTTTGTTGAGCTTGATACCTGGGCGCCTGCGGTGCCTGCACCGGGTGCGATTTCGCTGCTCGGACTTGGCGGGATTGTTGCTGGTCGGCGTCGATAAATCGAGGCGTACTTTACAACATAGATTGAAATTGAGAAAGCCGGGAGCAATCCCGGCTTTCTTTCTGTGTTGGTTTGGAAGCGTGTATGTAGGGTATTGGAGTGGATCAGTCTTTGAGGAGGCGTTGGGGGGTCAGTATGCACGATTGGGTTAGAAATCCCGACCATGGAGGCCCGCTTGGGTGCTGAGGATTGGGAAGGGGAGGGCGCCATATGGACGCTGCTCGAGATCGGGGTCTGTGGGGTTTTCAGCTTTCCGTGCTGATCCGTCTCCCAGTCCTACGAGAATCCAGTTGACTGGTTCTGAGAGGGAGTCGTCGTAGAGGCCTTGATTCATTGTGAGCAGCATGCCTTTGGCGCTGGGGTATTTGAGTTGAAAGGTGTGTTGTGGCGAGAAGACTGGGTTGGTTGGCTCTGGGGGTGTTGAAGTGTTCCAATATTCTGGTGCCGCGACGGTTGCGTGGGTGAGCTGGTAGATTGTGCTGAGGATTGTTGGGTCGGGGTATCGCTGGCGTAGATCGGTGAGTCGGTCTTGATCTGGGTCGGCGATTTGTGAAATGTCATGGCCTGAACGGGCGATGAGCGTTGGCCAGTGGAAACTGTTTGCTGCGAAGAAGGAGGCGTTGTAAGGCATACCGGGTCCTGGATCTGAGTCGTTGAGCTCTTGGACGCCGAGTTCTGGATGTCCTGGGATTCCCATAAACGGGTATCTAGATCTGTTGGATTCGGTGTAGAGCGTAAGGCTTGTGTGGAGGGCTCGCAGATTTGCGAGATGATTGATGCCTTTGGAACTGGTGAGTGCTTTGGAGAGGGCGGGGAGCAGGAAGCCGAGGAGTACCGCGAGGACAGCGATGACTGCAAGGAGTTCTATCAGCGTGAAGGCGGTGTTGGGTGATTGGTGCTTGCTGTGTGGGATATTCATCATGCGATGAGTTTCTGGTGGTGTTGGGTCCCAAGGGCTTTGAGTATCCAGAATGCGAGGACGATTAGCGCGATATTCCGTGTGATTCCGACAGTGGCATCGATTGTCGCATTGTTTGATGAGGTTCCTGCTCCTCCGAGGCAGCCACAGCTTGGTGGGTTGGGCATGAACAGGAGTAGAGTGAGAATTCCTGTAAACCCAATCAGCAGCACAAGGGCGAGTTTGAGCCCGAGGGATCTCGTGGGTTTGAGCAGTATCAGTGCGGCGATCGCTGCTTCGAGTGTGATGACTGTTGTGGTGATGATGCTGATGCCGGGATAGCGGAGCGGTTCGGGGAGCTCGCTGGTGCTTGGCCACATGTATTTGACGAGGTCTCCGACCACATTTCGAAAGGCTGGGGCGTCGATTGATTTGAGTATTGATGCTGATAGAAACAAGAGGGCGATCATGACACACCCAGCGGCGATGACCGTGTTTGTGGATCGATTGTTAGAAATGGGGGAGTGTTCTGGCATCTTGGTCCTTTCTGTTCACAAAGAGGGCAGAGGTGAAGTGCCAATCGTTGATATCAGGATTCCAGATGAACTCGAATACGACCGCTTGTGGGACTGTGTTTGAATAGTCGAACACGGTCCCAACTCTTGCATATGGGAGTGCGCCGTAAGAGGCGAGGAGTTGCTTTGGTGTTTTGAGCGGGAAGAGGAAAGTGCCTCCTGTTGCTGGGGCTGATCCAGACCAGCCATCGATACCCAGTTCTGTGGATAAGAGTTGGGTACTGATGTCGTGTGTTGTATCGATCATTCCGATTGAGCAAATGAGTCCTTTTCCGGGCGCTGCTATTGCCTTTAGGCCCCTGACTTCAGTGTCCTCTTTCCATCGTGTGAAAGTTTCTGCGATGAGGGTGTTCATTGTGTCATTGGGGACGGGGTCACGGCCAACATAGTATGGGAAGAGGACATTGTTCGAACCCCACCCTCGTTCGATGAGTGCCGATTCGCAGTGGCTTTCAGCACCTCTTGCTTTGCGAGATTCGATGTATGCGACTGGGTCATCATTGAGGAGCCGAAAGTAGATGAGTTCGGCAGTCTGTTCTTGAAGGGCGTCGATTTGATCCTGTGTTATCTGGGCGTTGTAGATCGTGTCGTTCTGTTGTTTGAGTCTTTGCGTGAGCGGAAGGTTGAAGATTCCTTGTGTGCCGGGAACTGGGATTGGGCCGAGTATTTGTGATTTTTTGATAGCATTTTGCACGGAGTGGAGATCGTTCATGGGCATGAACTCGAGAGACTGATAGACGGGGACCATTGTTTTGATCATGAAGGCATTCGGGTTGTTTGCGAGCGAAACCCTAGTGAGATTCCACCATGTGAAACCTCCTACGCCTATCGCAACAGCTGATGTGATTGCAAAAGCTCGTTTCTTATGCATGAAGAAAGCCTTACTTTGATCGTGACCGGATTTGGAGTGGGTGTATTGTTCGGGGCTGAAGCTATTGACACTGGGTGCCGCTTGGCGGTTGTTGGCAGTAGCTTGCGGAGTGGCATCCACACAATCCGGCGGTCGGGAGTGTGCCGGTTGCTGCGCAGCAGCATGCGATATCGGTGTTCGTTCCGCAGCGGATTTTAATGGTGCCCGCAACAGGTCCGCAGCCTCCGAGGCATTTTCTGCATCGTGCGGCGGTGCACTGGCTGTCGTCGATCGGGGTTGGCGGGCCGACGGGGGTTACTTGGCCTATGGCCGTGTAGGAGATGGCGGTGAGGGCGATGATTCCAGCAATGATTGGGGTTAAGACTGAGCGGGCTGATGAATGCATATTACATCCTTTCTAGTTGAACTAGAAATTCATCATACCAAATGAAGTGGGTAATAATTTATTGAAAAATAAAAATATTACACACTGTCGCACAGCGTTCAAAGTTGTTTGTTGTGATATATAAGGCCCAGAAATAGGGGAGATTAGTCTTTGAGGAGGCGTTCGAGGTAGTGGATGTCTACGCCGCCTTTTTTGAAGTCTGAGTTCTGCATGAGCTGAATGTGGAGGGGGATGGTTGTTTTGATTGGGCCGATCTCGTACTCGTTGAGTGCTCGCAGGGCGCGGGTGATGGCTTCCTGGCGGGTCGCGGCGTGGACGATGAGTTTGCCGATCATGGAGTCGTAGTTGGGTGGGACGCGGTAGCCGGCGCATGCATGGGAATCGATGCGGACGCCGAGGCCTCCTGGGGCGCGGTAGGTTTCGATGAGTCCGGCGCTGGGTCGGAAGTCTTTGGTGGGGTCTTCGGCGTTGATGCGACATTCGATCGCGTGGCCGGTGACATGGATGTCTTTTTGTTTGTACGGGAGTTTCTCTCCCGCGGCGACCTGGATGGTGGTTTTGACGATGTCGACGCCTGTGATCATCTCGGTGATGGGGTGCTCGACTTGGACGCGGGTGTTGACCTCGAGCATGTAGAAGTTCTGGTCGTTGTCCATGAGGAACTCGACGGTCGCGGCGCCGGCGTAGTCGGCGGACTTGATGAGCTTGGCGGCGGATTCGCAGACCTTCTCGATCTTCTTGCGTTCGATCAGCGGTCCCGGGGCTTCTTCGATGATTTTTTGGTGGCGGCGCTGCATGGAGCAGTCGCGTTCCCAGAGGTGGATGGCGTTGCCGTGCTTGTCACCGATGACCTGGACTTCGACATGTCGTGCGTGTTCGAGGAATTTTTCGACGAAGACGCCGCCGTTGCCGAAGGCGGCGAGTGCTTCTTGTTGTGCTTTGGCGACATTGGTGCGGAGGGAGGCTTCGTTGCGGCAGATGCGCATGCCTCGGCCACCACCGCCGGCGGAGGCTTTGATGATGACGGGGTACCCGATTTGGGCGGCGACCTCGACGGCTTCTTCGAGGTCTTCGATTTCGCCTTCGGTTCCCGGGAAGACGGGGACTTTAGCGGCGCGGGCGTAGCGTTTGGCTTCGACCTTGTCACCGAGCTTGGACATCGCTTCTGGGGATGGGCCGATGAACTCGATTTTGCATTCGCGGCAGATTTCAGAGAAGTCGGCGCGTTCGGCGAGGAATCCGTATCCGGGGTGGATGGCGTCGACATCGGCGATTTCGGCGGCGGAGATGATGCGGGAGATGTTGAGGTAGGAGTCCTTTGAAGGACCGGGACCGATGCAGATCTTTTCGTCGGCGTGCTTGAGGTATGGCGCGTCCTTGTCTGCGGTGGAGTAGACGCAGACGGTTTCGATTTCGAGTTCTTGGCAGGCCCGCATGATGCGGAGGGCGATTTCGCCTCGGTTGGCGATGAGGACGCGTTGGAACATGGGGTTGGTCTCTGTGGTCGAATCGAGCGATGCGGACGGAGGGGGTGCTTTGTCGGTGGGGGTTAGTTTGGTTTGACCATGAAGAGGGTCTGACCGAACTCGACGGCGTCGCCGTCGTTGACCATGCACTTGGCGATGGTGCCTGATTGTTCGGCTTTGATTTCGTTGAAGACCTTCATTGCTTCGAGGAGGCAGACGACGGAATCTGGTCCGACCTGATCGCCGACATTGGCGAAGATTGGGGAATCCGGGTTTGGTTTGGAGTAGTAGGTCCCGACCATCGGGGACTCGATGGGGATGAGTCCGGCGTCGGATGCGTCTGCGGTGGCTTCTGCTGGTGCGGATGCGGCTGGCGCTGCTGCTGGAGCGGCGGCGGCGTGTGCTGGTGCTTGGTAGATGATGGGTTCTTGGTCGCTGCCACGCTTGATGGTGACGGTTTCGGATTGGTCCCTGAGGTCGAGCTCTGAGAGTTCATTTTCGACCATGAGTTTGACGAGTTCTTTGAGCTTGCGGATGTCGATCATGTGCGTTGGTCCTGACGCGATCCGAATGGTCGCGCGTGAGAGTGAATGCCGAGGGGTTGGATCCCCAGAGAAACCCTCGGCTTGGGATGGATTCTACCCGTTTGGTGGACATGGTGCGAACTTTGGTGATTGTGTATTGAAATTGCCCGATCGTGTTGGGGTAGCATGAGCGCATGATTCGCGGAGCGCGTCAATATGGTTGGGGGGCATCCGGTGTGGTGGCGGGTGTTGTTGTGGTGCTGGTCGGGGTGTTCGGGATTGTGGTGCTTGGTGGGGTTCGCGCGGTGGATGATTCGTCGGTGCGCGAGGGATTAAAACTGATTCAGGATGGTGGGATCGGGCTGTTTGCGCGGTCGTTTGGGATTGCGGGATTGATCGGGGTGATTGCGACGGGGCTGGGCGCGCTGGTGGCGCGGGGGTTGATGGGGGTTGGGTCGGGCGCGGGGCGAAGGTGGATGTGGGGGGTGGCGCTGGTGCCGATCTGGCTGCCGAGCTATGCGTTGTATGGCGCGATGAATCTGGCGCGGGCGCCGGACACGATGGTGGGGCGGTG